>Ga0308167_1000320_pt1 | contig 96661 bp, 94 predicted proteins | sample PhyCR1_2_FD_202138 | JGI IMG/M metagenome (GOLD analysis project Ga0308167, IMG submission 202138) | Phyllosphere microbial communities from UC Gill Tract Community Farm, Albany, California, United States - DLSLRC.R1 | ecosystem: Host-associated > Plants > Phyllosphere > Unclassified | place...
CTGATTACCTTTCTGCCGCCCTGAACCGGTTTGCAGAGCACGGCGTCTGGGGCGCAACGCTCGGCACCGGTTTCCTGACGGCGGCGCTCTCTTCTGTCATGAACAACATGCCTACCGTGCTCGTTGGTGCGCTTTCGATTGACGGCAGCACCGCACAGGGCGTGGTGAAGGAAGCGATGATTTACGCCAACATCATCGGCTGCGACCTCGGCCCGAAAATCACCCCCATCGGCAGCCTCGCTACCCTGCTGTGGCTGCACGTACTGGCGCAAAAAAACATTACTGTCAGCTGGAGCTACTACTTCCGCGTGGGCATCGTGATGACCCTGCCGGTACTTTTTGTGACGCTGGCCGCGCTGGCCCTGCGCCTGTCTGTTTAACCTTAACCCCGGTGTTGCGACTGTGCAGCGCCTTTACGGAGTACCGCTTATGACTGACATCACTATTTACCACAATCCGGCCTGCGGGACGTCGCGTAACACCCTGGCGCTTATCCGCAACAGCGGCGTGGAGCCAACAGTGATTTTGTATCTGGAGACGCCAACATCCCGCGACGAGCTGAAAAAGCTGATAGCAGATATGGGTATCAGCGCACGTGCCCTGCTGCGCAAAAATACAGAGCCCTATGAGCATCTGGGGCTGGCAGAAGACCGGTTCAGCGATGACGAATTGCTGGATGCCATGCTGGCTCACCCCATCCTCATCAACCGCCCGGTGGTTGTGACGCCGCTCGGCACAAGGCTCTGTCGTCCGTCTGAAGCGGTTCTGGATATTCTGCCTGACCCGCAGCAGAAAGCATTTACAAAAGAGGATGGCGAAAAAGTCATTGATGAACACGGAAACCGGATCAGCCACTGATTTTTCAGTACGCTGCCGGCAGGAAGGGAGACGCAAAAACAGAAGCCGGCAGATGCCGGCTTTTTTTCATATGCTGCGCTGATTAACCCGCTCAGACAGCTGCGCGGCACTCTCTTTCCTTTCGCTGTAGCGATCGGTCAGGTAGTCACTGCGACCCCGCGTCAGCAGAGTGAACTTCATCAGCTCCTCCATTACGTCCACGATGCGGTCGTAGTATGGCGAAGGCTTCATGCGACCATCTTCATCAAATTCGGCCCAGGCTTTTGCCACGGATGACTGATTCGGGATAGTGATCATACGCATCCAGCGGCCGAGGATGCGCATCTGGTTGACGGCATTAAACGACTGCGAGCCGCCACTGACCTGCATAACGGCGAGAGTTTTGCCCTGAGAAGGCCGCACCGCCCCCGACGTCAGGGGTATCCAGTCTATCTGCGCCTTCATGATGCCGGTCATGGCGCCGTGCCGTTCCGGCGAGCACCAGACCATGCCTTCAGACCAGAGAACCAGCTCGCGCAGCTCTGCAACTTTCGGATGCGTCTCCGGGGCGTCATCGGGCAGGGGCAGGCCGGACGGGTTAAAAATTTTCACTTCGGCGCCCATTGCCGTCAGCAGCCGGGCCGCCTCTTCCGTAGTTAGACGGCTGTATGAGCGTTCCCGCAGCGAGCCGTAGAGCATCAGGATGCGGGGCGGGTGCGCTACTTCTGCAGCCCTCAGCTTATCTTCAGTCAGCGGCACGTCCAGGAGTGAAGTATCAATATTTTTCAGGATATCGTTCATGTTGTTCACAATGAGGTCTCTTCATGAGTCGTCACGGTTGACAGGCTGCAGCTGCCACCTGCGCAGCATTCTTCTGTCAGAAAGGCCATCAGCTGCTCAAGCTGCGCATAGCAGGGTCTGCAGAACAGGGTACGGCTCTGCCGCTCCTGGCTGACCAGCCCGGCGGACATCAGCGCGGAAATATGATGACTGAGCGTGGAGGGCGGAATACCGAGGCGCTTCTGCAGAACACCGACCGGCAGGCCGTCATGACCCGCTCTCACCAGCTCCCGGTACACGCTGAGACGGGTCGGGTGCCCCAGCTCCCGGAGTGCATTTGCTGCTGTATTTAAATCCATGCGGCCTCCTTTAACTATATTTCTAGAATAATGGAAATATAGTCAGCGTCAAATATTTTTCCCCGGAATGGATGGCACGTTCTTATCCCGTTTCTGTCCAGCAGAGGAAGGATGGCGACGCCAGATCACTATGGAAATCGCCGTGATGAACAGGGTAAGGATGGCAGATAAAAGCAGCGTTCCGGGTATGCCGTATCGCTCCAGCAGTATGGCGTAAGCTGACGGAGCGAGCGCCGCGAGCAAAAAAGCTGGTGACAGCAGTACGCCTGTTTTACGGGCATACTGCTGCGGATCAAACAGCACAAGAGGTAGTACGGCCTTAACTACCGTACTCAGTCCGTTCACAGCTCCGTAACTCAGAATAAAGATGGCTGTAGCCACTGGGGTAACATTACCCGCAAGGCCGGCCAGAAAGCAAAATGGCAGCATAATGCCAGTAACCAGGCTCAGACGAATCGCTGAAGTACGTGCGCCAGAAGCCACGTCCAGCAGTCTGGCGCTCACCTGTCCCACTCCCCACAACATACCCGCCACGGTGGGCATACCATAAGCGGCCAGTATCTGAGGAAAATGAGCGGACACGCCGGTGGAAACAAAGCTTATCAGCGCTATTAGCGTGGCGTACCACAGGCCGCTGATGAATGCTTTTCGGTCTTCTGCTGTTCCGATCGCCGGAAGAGCGGGCTGCCCGGCAACGGGAGGTTGACTCCGATGCCCTGCCGGAACGGTGGACAAAAAAGCAGGCTGACAATGCCCGCGCAGCCGTAAACGATAATGGCATGCCGCCAGTCGGTAATGTGCAGTAGCGCAGCGCCAGCAGGCCAGAACGCGACTGAAGCGAGACCACCCAGCAGTGTGACCAGGGTAATTGCCCGGCGGGCCCCTGCGCCTGCGGTTTCTACAAGCAGAGCAAATGCGGCATCATACAGTGCAAGTCGCATGCCAGCTCCCATCAGGGGCCAGACGGCAACCCACGATGTTGTTGAATGGGTAAAAGCCATCAAAAAACAACCGATGATGATGGCGAAGGTTCCCGCCATCATCATCGTACGTCCGCCGGTACGGGCTATAAGGGCACCCGCAAGCGGCGAAACAAGGCCCATCACAAGCATGGCAATAGTCAGGCCGGAGAATGTCACAACCGGCGACCAGCCTGTATCCAGCATGATGGCGCTCCCGAAGACTCCCGGCATATAGAATGTGATACCCCAGTTGATAAACTGCGTCATGCCAATGCAGAAAATGGTGCGGCCTGTTAGATACCCGTCAGTCAACCTGTACTCTCCGGAAATGTGGCGTCGCCCTGCCCAAGCGTACGCTGCATGATGACCGTATCAAGCCAGCGTCCGTGCTTGAAGCCCACAGATTTGAGCGTTCCTGTAATGCTGAAGCCTGCCGCACTATGCAGGGCAATAGAGGCGGTGTTTCCGCTGTTGCCAACTACGGCCACAAGCTGGCGAAAGCTACGGGCCTCTGCCCATACGACCGCACTCGATAACAGCTTTTTTCCAATCCCCTTACCCTGAAAGCCAGGGGCAATATATACAGAGTCCTCCAGGGTGAATCTGTAGGCACACCGTTCACGGTAGAGTGACAGGTAGCAGTACCCGCGGATATCGCCGTCCTCAACCGCCACAAACCAGGGCAGTCCTGCTGCCCGCACCTTTTTCAGACGGGCTGTCATTTCAGCCGAATCCGGCGGTTCGGTTTCAAAAGTGGCGGTGCCATGCAATACGTGATAAGCATAAATCTGCTGGATGGCAGGAATATGTCGTTCATCTGCTTCGGTTATTTCCATCGATACGGCTCCTTCTGCGGTCAGAAGCAGAGACTAACCCGAATGAAGAATTTCAGACAGGCAGCAGGACTTATCAGCAGCATAAGGAAATTTTGGGATGGCAAACCTGAATTTCGATCATCTGGCTCCTTTCAGACTGGTTATCAGCCGGGGCAGTTTCTCCGGCGCGGCTGAAGCACTTGGTCTGTCGCAGCCGGCAGTGAGCCTGCAGATAAGACAACTGAAGCAGGCGCTTCAGGTCCGCCTTATCGAGCGAACCAGCCGGGGAGTAAGACCCACGTCTGCCGGGCTGACTCTCGTTGAGCACAGCTTGAAAATTGATGCCGTGGTAAGTACAGCTGTTGAATCAGTGAGTCTGCATTCCGATGAGATAACCGGCACTGTTACTGTCGGCACAGGCGCAACGGCCTGTATTCATCTACTGCCCCCCTTACTGCAGCAACTGCGGCAGGCCCATCCCCTGCTGAAGGTGGACGTACGCACAGGTAACACTTCCGATATTGTGCGGGGCGTGGAGGAAAATCGTATAGATATTGGCCTGGTGACACTGCCAGCCGCAGGTAAAAACCTGAGCATCATCCCGCTGGGTACGGATGAGTTTGTTGTCATCATGGAAAAGGATGCATCAGAGCAGAGCGCGAAAATATGGACTCCGGGCGCCTTGCTGCCGCTGCCGCTGATTATCTTTGAACCGGGAAGCGGGACACGCGCCCTGATTGATCAGTGGTTCCGGGAGACGGGACATATTGCCTGCGCGGTCATGGAGCTTGGCAGTATCGAGGCTATTAAAAGAATGGTCCGTGCAGGTCTTGGTTACAGCATTGTTCCCCGAATGTCCGTTGCATGCATAGAGTAAAGATCGGGGCTCGATCTTTACTCTGTGACGCCCTCTCTTCACCGGACGCTTGGGGCAGTTATGCGGGAGGACCGGATTGTAAGCAGAGGAATCAATGAAGTGCTGAAAAGCCTGCACAGCAGTTTTGCAAAAAACGAAATCAGATAAATATTATTCGATATTTAAACCGGACAGGTCCGATCTACTCTTTCCGGCAAAGTATCATTACAGCGTTTACCAGCTACCAATGTCCGCTCCTGGCACAAAGCGGAGTTTCGTTACCCCAACGCACTTCTTCTTTAATTAACCCAGTCTTCCAGCGCCAGACCCGGAACCCGCTCAAATTCCCGCGTGTTATTTGTCACCAGAATCGCCCCTGTCGCAATCGCGTGCCCGGCGATGGCCGTGTCGTTCGGGCCGATCGGCGTCCCGGCCGCGGCCAGTGCCGCCTTAATCTCCGTGGTGGCATCGACCGCGGCGCGATCCCAGGACAGGACGGCATCGAGGCGGGCGCAGAACGCGTCAACCAGCTGGGCATGCCGTGGCGAGGCCTTCTTGCCGATCGCTCCGAAGCGCATCTCGGCATAGGTGATGGCCGAAACCACAATGCGGTTTCCGCGCAGCACTGCCTGCTCGAGGCGCTTACGAACGGCTTCCGGCTGCTCGCGCATGATGAATGAGCAGATGCAGGTGTCCAGCATATACGTTATGTTCACAGGTCAAATCGTCCTTCGTCGCTGACAACGTCCTCGCGCTCCGCCATAAAATCAGGATCGGCTTTTTCAAGTTCAAAAAATGAGTTCCAGGTCGGCCGGACGGGGCGCAGGATAATGCTGTCTCCTTCCCGGACGATCTCCAGCTCGCTCACCCCCTCAAAATCCAGATCGCGGGGCAGGCGGATGGCGCGGTTATTGCCGTTTTTAAAAATAGAAACTGTGCGCATGGTTTTTCCTCATATGCTGAGTGTGCCAGGGAGTTTTCCCGCATGGGTGCAGTATATGTCTGAAGGACTGATTTGTATAGGTGAAGCATATGCAGATGGTACGTATATGCGTATGTAAAGCATATGCATATGCAAAGTATATGGATATGTACAGCATATGTCTGCTTTCTCTTTTTCCAGCTGAGATCCGGAAAAGGACATAAGCGGATCTGCACTTTTTCTTTTATGAACGGTTGTCTCCCTGTATCCCGTAATTTTTCTGTACCTCTGTGCATTACAAGCCGTTGTTTAACATTCTCAATCGTTTATGCTTTGAGGGTCTGTCAGCACAGCGACAGATACATCGTCCTGCAGGGCATACTGTCCGGGGGACAAAACATCAAAACGATGGAGATTAAGCCTATGGCTTATGTAAATCCTTACCAGAAAGGCGGTAATCAATATGAGTTTAAAATCAGGGGTAAACCTAAACGACGAAGTTAATCAGATTGTTGAAACTTCTTTAAATGCAGGCATGAATGAACAAGACGTGGCAGTTCTCGATAAAATTGGGAAGTTACAGGACGAACAGCTCCAGCGGTACGGAACGACCGTGCCATCAGGAACTGAGGTGTTCCGGCTTCAGCTCGGTAGTCACGGCGGAAGCAGTGTCTTTTTCAATCGTAATGGCGAGGATTGCCGTTACAGTCTTAATGATGGTGAGAATGGCTCCATGTACGTGGCCCAAACTCCTGACACGGCAATGAAGGAAGTGTTTCAGCATAAAAAAGGGCTCAGGGAATCGGATCTCGATAATTACATGATGGGCACCGTAGCTATTGAGAAAGATATCAGGGTCCTTCAGGTCAGTAAGCTGATTAAAGGCAGTGATTTAAGGTTGAATGATGTGACAACCTCAACACGTGCAGTTACTCAGCATCTGGCTGAAAAGGTTCATTCAGCAGGGTTTGAAGGAATGGAGTTTCCATCAAATGTCACCGGTGACCCATGCCTTGTTCTATGGCATGACGATCCGGCTGGAACCGGGCTGGCCACAACCCGGAGCCAGACAAGTCTCAGTCAGTTTGAATATCAGGGTAGGGAAGCGGCCGAAATTCTTGTTTATGATCTGGGAATTCCTGTTGAGGAATAATTGATAAAGGGGGGGGCAAGCACCCCCTTTCATCAAACTGCGTTCTGTGTGCCGTAGTTGCGAGCCAGCCGGCGTAATTCATTCATGACTTTTTCATCCGGATTACTTTTCAGAACCTCGGCAACGGTAAACGCACGTCCTGCAGGGTTCAGGCCATCCAGGACGGTATTTCTCTGTTCCATAAAGAAAGAATATTTTAGTCGATCACTGAAGCTGCTCAGCATAGGCAGTAGTTCGGCCACACCCCGGAGCACGCCTTTATCCGAGATCCCTTCCTCATTAGTGAACTGAAACACCGGGTAGTAAAACTCACCGTCAATATCAAGGGCAAGTAACTGATTGGTATCTTTCCAGGTCTTAACCGTGGGTTTACTCTTTCCCACTATTTCAGCAGCTTTAGCTGAGTTGTAAACACCGCCATCATTTTCTAGTGTCTGAAAGAAAAGGGCCTTACTGTGTAAACGTCGTTGCTGACGTTTTTTTTCCGGCGTTAGGCTGTTAACAGCGCGATTTTCAAGAAACTTCAGAATGGTATCCATGGTAAAAATTGCGTCGGTCTTCCCCATACTCTCAGGAGCAATCGGCGTTTTACCTGACCTGACTTCCTCTGCCAGATCCTGAAAAAAATTCTGAAGACGCTCTGCAGCAATGCTGTTGTCCATAAAATTATGCATAGTGGAGGAACGATCATTAGCGTTTCGTTTTTGGGTTGGCGTGTTCATAAAACCTCCTTTTCGATTTCATGCTTCAAAGGATACGTTAAATCGTTAAGTTGCGCAAGTTTTGTTCTCACTCCGTCTTTTATAGTTCTTAGCTATTAATCGATTCGATTCTATTGATGCTATTTATTAAAGCATTTTTAGATCCGTTTTCTGTAAGAACCAGATCTGCCTACGTTGATGGTGGTTTTTTGGTCGCCTAACTATATATAGGGGTTCACTCAGCTGCGATGGGTGCAAGATAGGGGATGCAGCAGATAAATGTGGGGAAGCGGAAGGAACTTGAGCCACCATACCTGGCATGTCACGCTTCCGCGAAAGGCATAAATCGGGAAGAAAGCGGATCCCAGTCATGCGGCGTTCCGGTAATTTACATTGGTAATTGTTATCAATATAAGCATTAGCTTACTAATAGTAATAATTAAAAGGAGAATTTTGATGGAACTTTTGCACCCCGACGCTATTGAAGAACTCAGAAAAATGATTGAAGGAATTTATGAAGACGATAAAGTCTGGATAAAAGATATTTCTTCCAGTGACGGAAATGTTCAGCGTGTGGCAGTGAACGGTGACGATGATGTGCTATGTCGCATATCGACTATAAACACACTTAACGAGAATCCCGGCTCCCGTCAGAAGCCAATTATCCAACCTACTGGCGATCCGGAGAAAATGTACAGGAATAAGCCAGGCTTCGACGTAAACACTCTCAGAAAACATGTTCATGCCAACACTCTTCGGGAAGTAGAAACAATTAGAGATAATCTCCCGCCCTGTGAAAATGTTTATGTTCCTCCAGTTAAGCCAACCAATGAAAACGGTGGGAGACTGTAGAGAATGCTTCGTGAAATACTAACCGGCGGGGGGGTAAACTTATCGGCATCACACCCTATCAGCGTGCAGGTGATTAATCAGGGGCCGGGAATTTGGGGCAACGTAGCCACCGGCCTGATCACCGCCGGGGCGGCAATCGTGGCGGTGATGCTGACTCATAAGTTCACTCTTAAGAGAGAGAGGTCTGCGTCAGAAGACAAGCAGAAGCGGGAGCGTGATTTTATCGCCACTGAGCTTGTATTTCTGCTGGAGCAGTTCGCCGAGAGCTGTGCGAGTGTTGCCCGGGATAATGGATTCGAACATGAGCATGCTTTTGCACCTTCTTATCCCCTGCCCGAACTCGACTATGTAGCTGTCACAGGTGACTGGCGCACCCTGCCCGTCCGGCTGATGTACCAGCTCAGGGAGCTGCCGGTTCTTAAAAGTGAATCGGACCGGACTATCGATGCGGCGGATTTTATTGGCCCGGAATACGACGAGTTCTTTGAAGCCCGGCAGTACGAGTACACACGACTCGGCCTGAAAGCAGTAATTCTGGCCCGGCGCCTGCGTAAGCTGACAGGCTTCCCGGATTCCCGTCTAAACGCCACGCCCTGGTCGGCGCAGCGCGTGCTATGGGAAGAATGGCGCCGTGAAAGAAAGAGACGGTCGTTACAGGCTATGCTTCATGCCCGGGCGCTTGCAGCATTTGAAATAAAAAATGACATGAGAAAGAAAGCGGCAGACAACGCTTCCGATTCTGGAGAAAACGTATGAACCACACATTGCTGCCTGCGCTAGCCGGCGGCCAGTTTCAGGCGCAGCAGCTGCCGGTGGCCATCGACTACCCCGCGGCGCTGGCGCTGCGCCATATGGGCCGCGCTGGTCAACGACCTGCCGAAGTACCTGCTGGCACCGGAGGTCAGCGCCCTGCTCTACTTCATGCCCGACCTGCGGCGCAAGATGCTGTTCACCACGCTGTGGAACACCGGCGCGCGCATCAGCGAAGCGCTGGCGCTGACGCGGGGGGACTTTCTGCTGCGTCAGCAGTACCCGTTCGTGCAACTGGCCACGCTCAAGCAGCGGGAGGATAAGGCGGAGCGCCGGGCCGGACGTCGCGCCGCCGGCGTCGTGCCTCACAGCCTGGTGCCGCTCTCCGACGCGCAGTACGTGACGCAACTGGAGATGATGATCGCGACCCTGCGCATACCAATTGACCGCAGAAGCGAAAAGACGGGCCGCTCGGAGCGGGTGCGGCTGTGGGAAATTACCGACCGCACGGCGCGCACCTGGCTGAACGAGGCAGTGGAGGCCGCGGCGTCAGAGGGGGTAACGTTCTCCATTCCCGTCACCCTGCACACCTTCCGGCACAGCTACGCCATGCACATGCTGTACGCCGGCACGCCGCTCAAGGCGCTGCAGAGCTTGCTGGGACGCAAGAGTGTCAAGTCTACCGAGATATACACGCGGATGTTTGCGCTGGACGTGGCGGCCCGGCACCGGGTGCAGTTTCAGATGGCGGGAACTGATGCTGTGGCTATGCTCAAGAACAACAGCACCTGACTGTATGTGAGAAAAAAACAGCAACTATTTAATGGTTTCGGGCGTGCAGGATTTACTTTCACGTCTGGAGTTTACATACCTGATTAAGTACGCAGTAAGCATAAGAACTTCCCCTCATCCAAGCCATATTAAATGCCTCATTTGAGGGTCGGGAGCGTTTGGGATTTTCAATCCTGGACGCGACGGACCGGCCAACCGCAGGGCGGCAGGCCGTTCTAAGCTTGGTAAAGGAGAGTTAAAGCTGCTCCCAGTCCGGCAGACATTTGGCTTTTCGGCGCCTTCGTATAATACTCGCCATGATGAGCCCAAATAACAGGCCGGCAGCCAGCGCTGTTATTACGCTGGCCAGCGGGCTGTACCCCCGTGATTGCCATGTGATAAACCACATCATCCCTCCCCAGAACACAGCATAGTAGCCGCCCAGCAGGATCAGGTTGCTCCAAAAACTGGCAAAAAGTGCCGGCCGCTTCTTTATGCCCAGCCACCACAGTAGCCGATAGGTAGCAGGGATACGCTGGCTTCTGCGCAGGCCGGTTGCAGCCATCAGCGCATAGGCCTTTTTTCTTTTCCGCTTAAATTCTGCATCTTTCACTCAGTAAACCTCCCTTTAAACTGTACACCAGACCTTATAACCATACGCATAAGCACTGGAACGGCAACCCTTTATTCAATCAGCTTTTCCTGTGACAAGTACGTTCATCAGTCCCAGGTCTGAATACACATAGCGCAGCAGCTGCAGGCCGGCGAAAAATACCGCCGTGTTCAGAAAGGGCAGCAGCCACAGACTCATGTTATGCATGGCAATACCGGCAAGCGGCGGCATGATAAGCGCGCTTACGCCTGTGGCCACAAACACGGCCGTCAGGTTTCGCCCGCGGGCAAAGCGCCCTTTTTCCCGCGTCACCAGCTGCGGATGCAGCAGCAGGGTCACCGGCATCATGCCCGGGCGAGTTTTCATCTCCCGGATGCGCGCTGTTTCAGCGTCCGCCAAGCGATGCGTCGCTGAAAAATCCTCAATGAAGGCGTCCACGACACCCTGCACTGCTTCGCTGCAGCGAGGCTCACCGCCCCCCTTACTCCAGCGGCGAAGCAGCGCCCCTTTCGCCCGGAACTCAGGCAGCCAGGCCATCAGCATCATCAGGGAAACGGCCACGGTGGCCGCAATCAGCAGTAATGTCATAAGGTTTACTCCAGGGTTTTTTGAGGTTTATGGCCAAAATCCGGCTCAGGTTCGCTGCGCTCATGGCGCATCACGTTCACTTCATCATTCATCATTGCGCGATCGGCGCGCTCCGGCGTCATGTCGTAGTCGCGATAATCAAATGCCTCCTCCTGCAGCTCTTCCAGCGCCGCTGCCAGTGCGGCTTCGTGTTCGCGGTCTTTGTCTTCCGGTGCCTCCCTTCCTTCATCCTGCACCGCAAGCTCCGGCTCTTTCTCCTCCTGACCCAGCGCGGCTTTAACGGCTTTCTCCAGCGCCTCGGCTTCGCGACGGTCCAGCTCTTCTCCTCCGGATGCAGCTGCGGTTGCAGACGCCGCGCCGCGGCTGTTTTCCGGACGTTCACTGTGGTCAGTAGTGAGCACCACCGGGCGCTCCGGGTTGTCCTTCATCAGTTGCATCGCCTCTGCGATATCCGCGGCTTCCAGCACCTTCCCGTGCTTTTCACCGCGCTGCAGCACGATGCGGCTGCCGTCCGCTGCCCCTTCATAGTGGGCGGACGAAAAGTCCACCTCTCCGCTTGAGGGGGACACCGGAACGTGCCAGTTCCCGCGCTGCCGGCCGTGCTCGTTGATAACCGGCCACAGCATTTCCGGCGTTTTTCCGGCCATAAAGCGCGCGTCCGCCGTGAGGTCCTGATCGACCCGGTCCGCCAGGCGCGTGCCGGATACCGGCAGGCTTTTGTCCCACGTCTGCATTTCCCGATCAGCGCGCACGTCCTCTGCCCGCATCAGCACGTCATGCACCGTCTGGCGCCGCCCGCTTTTACTCTCCACCTTCGCCGCCCAGCCGGACAGGTTGTCGAAGTAGGTCTGAACGTGCTCCTTTGCCCTTGAGAGTTCTACGTAGGTACTGTCCAGCGCCGCCATCCGCCCTCTGGCGCCCTCTTCGCCAAACAGGCCGATGAGATACTTCACGGACGCGCCCTGCGAGCTGTAGGTAGTGACGGCGTAGCCGTAATCAATGTGACGGTCGGCGTACTGTGCGGCCGGCTCAAAAGACAGCTGGCGATCGCCGGTATCGAGCGTAATTTTTCCGCCCTCCGTTATGCCTGTGACCACTGCCGTGTCGCTGGCACGCACATTGCGGTCGCGGTCCGTTGCCGTCAGACGGATTTTCTCGCCGGCGCTGATTTCCCGCTCCACCTCCTTAAATACCGCCACCTCCTCCTTGCGTAGTTCGGCGGGGCGTATCCAGCGATCGGCCGTGCCGTCGAGCCCTTCCATGCGCACCACGCCGCTTTCCGCGTCGGTTTCGCCTACCCGGAAATACTGCTCGCCCCGGCGCACCACGTTGCCGGTCTGCTCTGCCCAGAATGTCTGCCGGCCCAGATCGGCATTGCTGTTGTTGACTCGTACCAGCAACGGCACCGTGACGCTGTCACCCAGCGCACCCTGCGCCTGCAGCCGGGCGTGTACCTCGCTGTTTATAGCCTCGCGGTCAGCGTTCAGCTCAGCCACGATAAGGGTATTGTCCCGCGCCTCCGGCGTCCGGCCAGCATAGTCGTCGGCAATCATCCCGATCAGGTCGGGTTTTTCGGCCTTCCCGCCAGCGCCATCAGGCCCGGCCATCTTCTGCGCCAGGCTGCTGCCGTCCATTGCGCTGTTCTCCGGAACGTATGCGCCCGGCTGGCGTGGCACGCTCTGCGGGCTGGTATCAGCCGTAATGCGCACTGCCTCTCGCACATTGCCGGCGATGACCGCCTCAACGGCGGGCTTCAGCGCCGGGATCTGACGCACGATTTCTTTCATTACCGCGACGTCGGCCGCGCTGCGCTCAAGTGCGAGCGCAAACGGGGCGCCGGACTCCAGGGACTTCAGCTGGTCCTGGTCACCACTCAGCACGGCGCGGCCGCCGCCATCAGCGATGACGTTCATCAGGGAGGCCAGCTGAGCGTTTCCGTTCATGGATGATTCATCGATAACGAACACGGTGTTCCGGAAGTCGCGCGCCTGTCCGGCAGCCTGCCACTGGCTGCTCTCGCTGAGAAAGCTGGCGATGGTCTGCGCAGGGATACCCGCGCCAGAAAGCTCGCTGACGGCCCGGTGCGTGGGAGCGAGCCCGCGGATGTCCGGAGCGTTGTCTGCGGCGGCCAGTGCCGCTGCCACCGTGCGGAACTGCGTGGTTTTCCCCACGCCGGCATAGCCCTGAATGGCGGTGAAGCGGTCGCGGGTGGTCAGAATGAGGTTGCCAGCTTCGCGCTGGCCGTCCGTGAGCCCGGCGGCCTTCTCCCCGCTCAGACCGCCTGCCAGCAGCGGCTTCACGCTGTTTTTGCCTTCGGCGACGTGGCGCAGGATGGACACCTCATTCTCAAAGTTCTCGCGGGAGATGTACTTCCCGGCTGCGCCCTGCTCCCCGCTGAGTTCAAAAATCTCCCCGCGCTGCACCAGGCGCGACAACTCTTCCTGCGCGCGCTCAGGCGTGATGCTGCGGTCGGTGTTAATCACCCCGGCCAGCGCCCGGACGCCCGTGAACGTCACCTCTGTGCCGGTGGCCTTCTCAATGGACAGCCGCATCGCGCGCTCCGGCTGCGACATCTTCCGGGACTCCAGCTCGCGCAGCGCGTCCGTCAGCTCGCTTTCCCCGGCAAGTGATTTGATGCCCTGCGTCACGCTGACCACGGGGCGATTTTCCTCGAGCCGGCGCCCGATGGTGGCCTCGTCCAGCGGGGTGAACGCAATTACGTTTGAGCCGCTGCGGCGCAGCATATTCACGGTCGCGTCGTTCACCTCTTTGCCTGCCAGCACCGCCACCACGCTACCTTCAGTGCGCCGAGTGGCTCCAAATGACTCCGCGTAGGCATAGTCTGCGTAGAGCGGTGCGTTGCGGTCGAGCCTGACGCGCTCGCCCTTTGCATTCTCCATCGTGATGGTGTCCTTAAAAAGCCAGCGCCCCTCCTTCACGCCGGTGACTGTCAGCCGCTCGCCGCTGCCGGCCCGGCTGCCGAGATCGGCCGTGGCGCGCAGCTGCTCGCCCTCGCGCAGCTCCAGCTTTTTCTCCCGGTAAAGCCGGTAGTGGCTGTCGATGCTGCTGATGCTGATACCCTGCGTCTGCCCCTTTTCGTCTTTCAGGGTTAATAGGTTATGCCGCTCGCTGACGCCGGCGATGGTGAACACCGACTTCTCCCCCTGCCCCTCGTGATGTTCCAGCACCATGCCCGCACGATAGACGCTGCGGTCGTTGCGGTTGCTGGCGTCCAGCCACACCGGCACCCGCACCGTGGCCTCGCCTAGCACCCGGCCGAGCTGCCCCTCGTCAGCGAGGATTTCCCGGGTCCGGGTCGTGAGCTGGTCGCGCGTGCGCGCGTTGCCCGCCTGAAGCGACACCGGCCGGCCCTGCACCTTTTCCTGAGCGTAGTAGCGTGCCGCCACACTGAGCCGGTCTTCCACCGTGTCCTTCTGCACCATCGTCACGCGCACGTTCTCGGTCTTCGGCGTGGCGGTGAACTGTTTTACGCCCGCCGCGCTCAGCACTTCCGACGCAAAGCCTGCCGTGCGCCGCGCATGAGTATCAGTCACCAGCGCGGCGCCGTCGTGCTGCGCCGCCGTCTTCAGCACGTCGTGCAGACCAGAGGTGTTAAAGCGCTCGGACTCGGCAACCAGCACCAGCGGGCGCGCCGGCAATTCGGCCGCCGTCATCTCTTCGGCCGTCATGAGCGTTACCCCGGGCCTGTCCCCAAAGGTAGCCAGCTGGCGCTTGCGTGCGGCGCCGTCCGCCGCCACCACGACAAGCGGCCGCCCGCTCTCGCTGGCCATCGCCATAATGCTGCGGTTCAGGACGCTGATGAACTGCGTACCCCCGCGCACGTCAATCAGCGACACCGCGCGATCGGCGTCGGCCACCTGCGCCAGCACGCCCCGTTCACCCGCCGGCGCCGTTAGTCCACCGCGCTTCTCCGCGAGCCCGGCAGCCAGCTGTGCCAGGCGTGCCTCATCCCGGACGTGGGCGGCGGTGGTGAACAGCGTCTGGTTCTTGTCCACGGCGATCAGCTGGCCGCGCCCAATGGCGTTATCAATGGCGCTCCGTGCCTGCCCGTAGACACCCGGGCTGACCGGAATGTGATTAAGCACGCTGGTCATGACATCGTCATAGGTTACGCGCACGCTTTTCGAAGACAGCCGCTCGATGGCCTCACGCACTGCACCCTCCAGTACCGGCGGCGTCGCAGCCTTTTTTTCCTGGCCGGCGCTTTCTATTTCACGCTGCTGGCGGCGCTCTGCCAGCTCTTCCCTGAACGTCTGCACGTCAAAGCCGGTATCTTTCAGGACAGTCTGCCAGTGCTCGCGCAGGGTCTCCGGGTCTTCAAAGTGCTTGGCCTGCCGGGAATCGAGCGCGGCCATGCTTTTCTGCTTTGCCGTGGCGTTGTCGCCGACCAGATCGAGGATGTCCTGCCGACGAGAGGAAAAGGGCTTCACCGGCACGCCGGTGATGTCCCACTCCCCGCGCGGTCCGGTGTCTTCGGTCTGGTAGCCTGCGGGCTCGATGATGGAACGAAAATGACCGCGATAGAGCGCCCCGATGCTCACCTGCTCGTTCCAGACCACATCGGTAAAGCCCTGCTTCCCGTTGATGTCGGTGGAAAGGGTTTTCCAGCCGTTTTGCGAAAGCGTGGCGTTGGCCACCACCGCGTGGGTGTGCATTGCCGGGTCCAGGTTGCGGCTGGTATCGTGCATAAAGGTTGCGATCACCAGGTTGCCGGTTTTCTCCATCTCGGTAATGCCGTCGGTCATGGTGCGCGTGGTGGCGAGTTTCTCAACCTCGTCCAGCGTGCGGCGCACCGCCTCCTTGTGCGCGTCCACCAGAAAGGTGTCGCCGGTCACGAGGGCGAGCACCGAGGCACTCTTGGGCGCGGAGAACGTCAGGTCATAGCCCGGACGGTGTTTGTTGACCCCGCCCTCCATGCGGCGCATGTCGGTGCCGTCCGGCAGCTGGCCTTCCAGCACCGCCACGAAGGTATCGCGGTTAACTGGTCCCTCAAGGCCCAGATTTTCCGCGCCCGTGCCGTACCACTCCGTGGACTGCTCGCCGAGAAAGTAATAGTTGTCTTCGTTGGTGTAGTAGGCGCCGGCCTTACCGGCGCTTTTGACTGCAGAGACTGACAGCATAATTCACCTCAGTTGCGGTCCAGACCAAAATCCGCGCTGTTATGTTTAACCACGTCCATAACCTGCAGGCGCTGCTCTGCCTCCTGCTGTGCGGCCGGCGCAGGCGCTGTGTTTTCGGGGGATGGGGAGGGTGATGCTTCCGCTACAGGAGGCGGCAGCGCCACAACGCGCCCGCTTGCTTCGGCAGCTGCCGCCTGAGCCGCTGGAGACGACGCTGTAGCGTTTTCAACGGGAGCCGCTGCGCTCTCCGTACCTGCAGCGGCCCCGGTGTTGCCCGCGCTCTGTTCGTCTTCAGGTTTTGCAGCCGCTGCAGCTGCGTCACCGAACAGCCGCCCGACAATCTGGCCGGCCTGGTTGTCGGCGGTTTCGCCCGCAAGCGTCGCCTCGATGTCCGGGTCAAACACGTCTTCGACGTCGCGCGGGATACGACCTTCGGCAATTTCGCGGTAGGGCTTCCAGGGCAGTTTCATGCGCACAACTGGCCACTCACCCGGCAGGGTGATGTAGCACTCCAGGTCGTTGAGGCTCTGCACGTCGGAATAACTGACCAGGAACTCATTGACCTCGTCTTTGGAGAACTGCACGCCGTCGCGGATGATGTCGATGCCGTAGCTGTACTGGTCCTTGAACTTCTTGTGACGCTGTTCGCCGATTTCCTTCTGCACCCAGTCCGCAATCGATCCGCTGGGCGCGCGGTAAAAGACGCGGGTGTTCAGCAGGTCCCAGATGGATTTGGCCGCGTTGGTGCCGTAGGTTTCTTCCAGCTGCGGGAAGTTCTGCAGGCCGGCGACGGTGCAGCCGCCAAACTTACGGCCCTCTGCGCAGAACTCCGGCAGAATGGGCAGCTTGTGCAGGGACGGCAGCTCGTCCAGGAAAATCCAGATGCGGCGGTTGCGGTCAGCCCTGAGCCCGAGGATGCCGGACATGGTCATGTAGAGCCACGCGCTCAGCAGCGGCTTCAGCGCGTTATGGTTCTGGCCGTCGCTGGAGATGAAGATCCACGGGTTGTCGCCGCTCGCGTCTTCAGTGTGCAGCCAGTCGCGGATGTTGAACGGGCGCCGGCCGTCCTGATCGAGCCCCTGCAGGTAGCGCAGCGAGCGGACGTAGGTGGTCAGAATGGTGCGGATGGTCATCGCCGTTTTTTCGATGCTTCCGTCCACCAGGTTCGCCGCGTCCGTACCCTCCAGAAACGCGCGCAGGTCCGCAAGGCTGATGGACATCAGCTTTTTCAGCAGCTCGCCGATGCTGCGGTCCTTTTCACGGGCCATGCGCCGCGCGGTGGCCACAAACAGCGATCGTGCCGACAGCACCCAGAACGGATCGCTGCTGCCGCTGCTGTCAGGAAGCAGCGAGGTCGCAAAGTTTTCAAAGTCACCCACCGTCTTGCACTCTTCCCACAGGTCCCACGGGGCACAGCGCGCGTCGAAGGGGTTGAGGATGAGGTCTTTATCCTGACGGTAAAAAGTCGGGATAAAGTTATTGCCTTTGTCGTACACGATGACGCGATCGCCGCGCTCACGCAGCTGGCGCAGCAGGTCGTTTAGCGCGGTACTCTTGCCCGACCCGACGGTGCCGTGGAGGCCGAAGTTCTGCATCTCCGAGTCTTTCAGGATGTGCAGGCCGCAGATGCTGAGCGGGGACATCACGCCGGCCTTTTTGAGCAGGCGGTTCACCACAGAAGGGCTCGTCGCCAGAATGCGGCCGCCTGTGAGTTCGCTCTGGCGCTGCTTCGCGCCTTTGCTGCCCAGAAACCAGGTAATGGCCATAATGGCGGCGACAAAGCTGAAGGCGGAAATGCCCCAGCCGTAAAAGGCGGTGTCCTTGACGTGCTGGCCCATCAGCACGAAGTAGGGGTCATTCATCACCTGCAGCGCAGTATGCTTGAACGCCACCACTTCACCGTTAGGTCGTTCGAAGTGAAAGGTCCAGCCAGCCTGTGAGGGCTTACCGGAAAGCTTCGCCAGCGGCATAATCAGCCACCTGATGAGCCAGTAGGCGCTGCCGTGAATGAACTCCTGCAGCGTGAGGCGCAGCAGCATCCAGCTGAAAAATACCAGTGCAGAAAACAGCACGACCCAGTAGGAGGCGATATTCATGATCTGCACAAACATGCCGATCATGTATTTCATCACCTGACCGCCCTGGGTAAAGTCGCGGGCGTTGAGGCTCATGGAAAGTCCTTTATGTGGAAACAGAGACAGCCGCGCAGGGCTGCAGGCAGGCGAAAGCCAGGCAGAAAGCTGCGCGGGGTTTACTTACGGTGCGAACGTGCCCGGATGGGCTGATGTGATGTTCCGCCTCCTCCGCCAGACGCAGGGCGCGTCAGGCTGTGCGGCGGGCGGTCTCAGCTCACTGAAACGCGAAACAGGGGCTGATTAATCTGGTACTCAACAAACTGCTTTTCAGCGTCGCTCAGCGCATGAAAGTGCGTGGAGAAGCGGCGGATGCTGTTCATCAGGTTAGTAGTGTTGGTAAAAAACAACGGACAGACCGCGTGAACCTCCTGCAGCACGGGCTGGATTATCGCGGTGAACGCATCGCGCTTTCCCTCTTCCGTCAGGTCGCTTTCGATAAGCTCCTCATGCTCCGTCACCGGGCAGACGGTCACGCCCGGATACGCATAAAGCACGCGCAGCGTGTCCGCATATTCCCGTACGGTGCAATCAAACGCGTCTTCCAGCGCCGGCAGCCGGTCATTGCTGCGGGTAGGCGTCAGCAGGCGTTCGGGCTCCACGGTGGCGGCGGTGAAGTATTCCGTCTGCTGACGGATAATCCCGGCCGCGTCCGCAAGGCGCCAGATTGCCGGCTCGCGCTCGGACGGCCTGTCGCCGGCGCAGACGCTCAGGCGCGGCTGACAGGATGCCGGTATCCAGTTTTTAGTCAGGTCCGGTGCTTTATCCCGGAAGGGTGTGTTGAAAACCCCGCTCCAGAGGTGAATAACATCGGTAGCCGCATCGTCGGCGCCCACGATGTGCATGTGTACGCGGTGCGTAGAGACTTCACCCTGCACGGCCCAGCGCGTTATGACGGTAATGTCCGTAACGTGCTTATCCGTATTCAGCAGAATACCGTACACGGCTTTTCGCCCTTTTTTACGGCAGACATAATGCAGCCGTTTATTGGGCGCAGGGAACCGGACAGTTACATCTTTTTCATTCTGCAGATGCAGGCCTAACTCAGGAATCTCTACATCGATCAAGTCAACAGAGACATCAGAGTAATTAAGAAAAAAGGAGGGCGTCAAATGAATAAGCATATAATCCTCAAGACTTGGATTATTTATGGGAGTGTCGAGCAAAAGCCCGACACAATCACTTTCTTTAATTAACTGTTCATTTTATGCTTGGCAGCTGATGCTGCACCAAACACAGCAGACATTTGATAACGAGAAATATCTAGGCTAAAGGAAATTGCCAGAAGTATAGTTGCAAGCAAGGTTATCGCAGCAAGAGCAATCACATTGAAGATTGTAAAAAGCGACAACATTCCGGCAACTATAATCACGGCATTCCATGCGAGATAATAACTCTTAGCTTTTGATCTGTATAACTTTAAAACTTTGTATTTCTGAAATGCATCCTTAGGAAGCATAGAGAAGAGCATGCTATATCCATAAAGAAAGAGCGAAATAAAAAACCAAAAAAATACAGACATAATACCTAGCCCCAACCATAGATTCCTATCAAACACCTCTCCAAAAGGACATAGCAAGTAAAACAAAAAATATACAGATACAGGCAATAACATTCTTTTAAAGCCAGAAAAAACACTTGGGACAATTTCATTGGAACTGCTAATCATCAATGAAATATCCTTAACCTCTTGCTGAACTTCACTAAAGGTAACCCTCATATCAACACCTCACCATAATTATTTTTTCAAGTCGTCACGATGGAGCTTATCGCTAAGATTTTTACTTAAAAAATTCCCCTGCGATGCATCAGCCAAATGTTTTTTCTCCGTGTAATTATTGTTCGCCTGTTGATAATCGGCGTTCCTGTTAGCACTACCTTCTTTGACAGCAGTTCGTCCATCAAATATTTCAGCCTGTGCTTCATTTGCCTTAGTGTTCACTAAGGCTTGCTGGGCTTCAACCTCTCCGTTTACATCAGTACGGATATTATTTCTTGCCACACCCGCTTCGATGGTCTGGTTTGCGCTGTTATAGGCGCCGCCGAACTGTGTACCTGCTGTATTTGCCGGTGCGCCCATGCCTTCACCTGTACTTCCTGAGTTACGCGCATAGTCTCCGTCAATGCGGCCCTGCAGCTTCTCTGCAAAGAACTCCTGAACCAGACCGTCACGCTGCTTCTGAACGCCTTCATCGGACGTATTGGTAAGGATGGTTTCGGCATTTCCCGGCGATCGCCTCTGTGCCCACTCCACAAACTGCTGGGTATAGTTGTCACGCGCGCCTGCGCTGAGCGTTTCAGTCTCGGAAGCCATTTTCTGCATCTCATGTGTATGCGCCTGACTGGCCGTATACTGTGCATATTTACTGTCTGAGGTCGTGATGCCGGAAGAGATCTGGTTCATCAGGCCGGACGCGTTGTTATCAACGTGCTGGCCATTGTAGGTCGTGCTGTAATTACGCAGCACGTCCATGCCCTGACTGAAGTCCTGCGATTCACGTGCAGAAAGCGTCTGAGAATTATCACTTCCGCTTTGTCCTCCCTGAGATGTCTGTGAGGTAGAACCTGTTCTTGCACTAAGCTCAGTACCTGCATGCACGTCTCCTTTAACTGAGGCGCCGGTGATCCATTCTGCCGGTTTAGCCAGAATACTTTTGCTACTGTCAATTCCCGCCTGAACGCGAGCCCCGGTGTTAACAGAAGCATTACGTGCCTTATCTTCTAACTCAGAATACGCCTCGTTAAGACCAATATGATTGCGGGTCGCATAGTCCTGCGCCACGTTCTGCATTTTGTTCACGCGCTCGGCATCGGTAATGCTCATGCCGGTTGAAGCTGACAGGGTTTTCGAATCGCTGTTGCCGTACTGCTCATGGAACTGCTTGAGCTGCGAGCCGGTTTCCTGCACCGAGTGGTTATAGCCCTGCGCCGCCATTTCGGTCTGCGCCATGCTGTCGCGCACCGAGCGCTGCGCTGCGCTAGCAAGGTTGCGGTCAAGGTGCAGATCCACCGGCAGGCGGCTGGTTGCGCCGGAGGCGTCATACACCGTCTGCCCGGCCTGCGTCACGGTCCGCATGGCACTGTTGCCCAGCTGCATGGAGGTGTTACCCTCACGATAAGCGCGGTTCAGGTCCGTTTTGTGCCCGTTGATGTTGTCCAGCTGCACGTTACCCACGCTCATGTTGCCCGATGCCACCGCGCCGGAGTCTGCTGCAGATGCGCTGCTGAGCGCGCTGCCGAGGCTGGAGCTGAGGCTCGCAAAGCCCTGACCGAGCCCGGTGAACAGGCGAAACGCCAGGAACGGGATGGAAAGCATCAGCCAGCCGGCGATGCCCGCCGTGGTGGTGCTGGTTTCCATCAGGCGGTTCATATTGGAGAGCGTCGGGCCCGTCGCGTGAAAGCTGTTCTGCGTGCTGTAGTTCACCGCAAAGTTAAATATGGCGAACATCACCGGCCACAGCATCAGGCTGCCCATAAAATTCAGGTAGCTCTTGATGACGGACCAGGCGATTTCCCGTACGTAGAGCGCCAGCACCATCACCGGGAAGATGCAGATGCAGAACAGCAGCAGCACCGTGTGCAGCTGCGGCAGCACCTCCGTCGCGATGGTGTAGCTGACCGCGTGTGACAGTCGCAGCTTCATCAGCGACTGCTCGGACGCGATGTCCACCATTGAGGCGGTGTCGCCCATTCCCTTCACGTAGCTGTTCAGCCCGCGACGCAGGCCCGCAACGGCGATATTCTGCATCATAATGCTCTGCGCCGACTTGCTGCTGCCGAGGAAGTATTCATACGACCCCGCCAGCTGCTCGGCGTAGACCGTCTGCGGCGCGTTGTTGCCCGGCAGCATGCGGACCGCGTGGGCCATGAACGTGCTGCCGGTATTGTTAGCCTCTGCCGTCAGCAGGGTTTTCAGGCGCGGCGCCGCATCCCGGCAAACCATGAACGTCGTGCCGTTAGCGTCGCGCCAGTAGATGGCGCGCAGCGGGCTCGGATTGCTGAAAATCTGCGCCTGCACATCCTCGGACTCCATCACGTCCTGCATGCTGTACTTGTGGTTCAGCATGATGTCCGGCACCACGCAGTTCTTCGCGTACTCGCCCATGTTGTAGGCCAGCACCGGGTTACGACTGTCTATGGTGAAGCTGTCCTGCATCAGTTTGCTCGCGAACAGCATGCCGGTTTTGGTGTAGGACCGCTCGTCCGGGAAGTGAAAGATGTCTTCGTAGGTTGTCGTGAGCGTGTAGCCCACGCCGGTCGCCAGGTACAGCGGCATGGCCAGCCCTACCGGCACGTTATCCACCCGCCCGATGGTGTCCGGGGCGGTCAGGTCGTTGACCACCACCGTGACCTTCGGCGTCAGCAGCAGGGCGGTGACCAGCACGAACGTCAGCCCCCAGCCGAACATCGCCGTCATATTGTGCGTGCGCAGGTAAGTCATCACGCAGGAGGCGATGCCCAGCATTTCCGCCACCCAGATCGTACTTTTCCAGCCGCCGTTTTCCATCACGGTCGCAACCGCGTTAAGGCCCATCGTGATCATGCCGCCGGAGCTGACCACCCATATATCAAGCGCCATGCTTACCCCCCGAACTGATAGTTAGACAGCACGCTGTCTGAAACGGATGACGAAAGCTGCTGGCGCGTTTCGGACAGGCTGCGGTCATACTCTGCCAGCCCGTTCTGCTGCACCTGGATGCGCGCGACGCGCTGGCTCAGCTCATTGCGCACCTGACGCAGATTCTCGCGAAAGTGCCTGCTCTCTTCCTCGGTATCGAGCGTGCCCGCCGCCCCGCTCGCGGCCACGTCGATCAGGCCGTTGATGTAGGACATCACCATGTCAGCCGCTATGTACTCTGCCAGGCTGCTGACCACGCTCTGATCCATGCCCACCGACGCGGAGTCGATGGTGTAACGCAGGATGCGCACGCGGGTGCTGCTGATAAGCGCCTTTTCATTGTCGTTAAGCGCCGTATCAGTACGGCTTTTGTCGAAGATGTCGTTGAGCATGTCGCGCACCCGGCCGGTCATGCCCTCGTCTTCCGAGAGCGTCAGCTCCGCGATAGTCGGCGACAGGCAGGTAGTGTTGTCGTTGCAGCGGTAGATTTTCTCGGTCCCGCCGTTCAGGAGCGTGTTGAACATCGACTCGCTGCCCCCGCGCGGCTGCAGGAACGTCGGGTTGCCGTTCGCGTCGTAAATTACCGTGCCAACCATCGACATAATGAACTCCTTCAGCGCGCGATCGTTGCTGAAAAACTGATTGAGCTTCGTGAACGTGTCCCACGTCAGGTTGCGGTTGCGCGGGATGCGCTTTTTCTCTTCATCAGTCGCCTTGTCGAACACGCTGTTCGTCTCCCCGCCCACGCCGCAGCCCTGCCGGGACGCCGCCCAGTCAGAGAACACGTCGTGCTTGGTGCCGAGGTCCTGACAGATTTGCGAGCTGGCCGCCTGGGTCTTTGGCCACAGGCCGCCGACGATCGATTGCGCGGCCTGGCAGGTGGAGATGTTCATGTTGTTGGTGTCCGCCGCGAGCTTCTGCAGGTAGTCTTTAACCGCCTTACACTGCGGGCAGATGGTTTCAAGCCCGAGGTCAAAGGCGTAGCCGGCGGCGTTGCTCAGGATCTGCTTGCCCATGATTTTGATGCTGTCGCTGTTGATGAAGCTGAACGAGCCGAGATAGGCGTCGATGCCGCCGCAACCCGACTTGATGTCGGGAAGCGTGACCGAAATCAGCTGGATGTTGCGCACCGGCGTGCGGATAAACAGGTTGCCACCGGTCAGGTAGCCCGCCGACTGCCCCTGCCAGGCGGCCGCCTGCGTGTAGTTACCGCCACCGCCGCCCATGTCGTTAAAGAACTTGTTGATGTCGTTCTGCACGTCCGCGTTCGCGGCAGCGGAGAACAGCAGGCCGGCCGCAATGCCGGCATTCAGCGCAAACTTACTCATCACAGCACCCCCAGGCGCACTGCCAGTGCAAAAGACTCGTCCAGACGCTGCTTCAGCGCCTCCTCACTCATTTCCCCCTGCGACAGCGGGATCGTCACCAGCGACTGCGTGTTGATAATGAAGTCGGTGGGGGTCGCCTGCGGCAGCTCCGCGAAGAAGTCCTTCAGGATGCCGTCATTCACCGGCATGACCTTCGGGAACACCGCGTCGCCCTTGCCGTCAAAGCTGTAGACGAACACGCCGATGCCGGTCTGCCCGGACACCGACTTCAGGGTCGGGTTGAAGCGGTGACAGTACGGGCAGTCGGAGCGGACAAAGTGCACGATCTGCCAGTGGCCCACGTCCACGCGGCGTCCGTCGCTCAGGTGATACCAGACCGGCTTTACCGCCGACGTCTGCGGCCGCGCAGCGGGCGTATCCGCTGCCGGCGCGCTTTTCTCTGGCTGTGCGCGCGCGTCTGCGCCCTCTTTCGCCTGCTCCAGGCGGGCAATGTCGTCAATCGTGCTGGCCGAGGCCAGCACCGGCGTGAGCATCAGCAGTACGGCAAAAAGTTTTGCAATCATGGGTTAATCCTCGGGCTGGAAGTCGGTAACGATGTTGAGCATGCGGCGCGCCAGGTCGTCCTGGGTGATAAAGCCGTAGGCCAGCGGCTGGTATTTCTTCGTGCGCGGCTCCACCAGGTAGATGGCCGGGAAGTGTTCTATCTTCATCTTCTCCGCCTGCCCGCCGTTCTGCCGGGTGTCCGGCAGATCCGGGCTGGCCCGTCCGTCCACGGTCACGGGGATTACGGTCAGGCCGTACTGCTCGCTGAACTCCTTCACCACGCCACCGAGCCGGTTATCCAGCGGCTCGTTACCGCGATAAAAGAAGAACACGCCGTAGCGCTGGTTGACGTAGCGGATAGCCGCCTGCTGCTTCTGGCGCTGCTCGGTGTACTGGATGTTGGCGGTGCCGTTGTAGAACGGGTGCTTCAGGCTGTAGTCCAGCTCCGGGTTATCCAGCAGCACTTTCTCCCAGCGCGAGGCGAACATGCTGGCCTGATTGACCATCCAGTCCTGCACGATTTTGTAGCGCCGGATGTTTTCGGTAGAGGGGTGCAGCATCGCCTCGTTCATCAGGTTGTCGCGAAACGCCTGCAGGCGCTTCATCTTCTGCGTGGGCGTCTCCTGCGGCGCGGCGGGCGGCGGCGCCGGCTGTTCTTCCTCGTCTTTTTTTACCGGCTCGTTGTACCAGTACCAGCCGACCGCCGGATCGTAGTTATAGCCGTCGGGCTTTTTTTCCTCTGCCGCTTGCAGCGGCGATACCGCCAGCAGCAGCGCGAGGCCGATGAGTTTTCTCACGCTTAGTCTCCTGATTTGAGGCTGTTCTGGATGTCGGAAGTGATGCGCTGGTTCAGCGCGTCCTGGTCGGGCAGTTTGATGTTGCTGTTGAGGTCGTCGTAGAAGTCGCTGAAGTCGATGTGATCGAACTTAATGCCCTGCAGCTCTGCGACCTTTATTCCCCTGCAGTCCGGGCTTTCACCCGAGCCGAAGCTGATACCCAGCTGGTCGCGGCGGCCCTGCTCCTGCACGATGCGGGCAAGCTTGCTGTCGAAGACGCAGTAGCCCTCTTTCTGCTGCAGACAGACCCCGAGCACCTTTTTCGAACAGTAGGAGCCGACCTTCACGACCAGCTTTTTCTCCTTGCCGGTGCCGATCTCTTTCTCCTCGGTGTTGCAGTGCGCGAGCCCCGCGCTCTGACCCCAGCCCCCGCTTTTACAGCAGTTGCTGAAGCCCGCCGCGCTCTTGCGGCAGGCCATCGCCTTGCCCGTAAACGCCGTCACCTGGTTCGGGTCCATGCCCGCGAAGTCCTTGCCCGCGGCCGCGAGTGCGGCCAGCTGCGATACCGCCATTTCAAAGTTCTGGTTCTGGCCCGCCTGCATCGCCGAGCAGCTGCCGTCCGAGCAGTAGAACTCCGAACCGCAGACGTAGCCGGTGCTTTTCACGGTATGCGCACACTGGTAAGTCAGTTTGCTGTAGACGCAGAGGTTGCCGATTTTCTGGGTGCAGGTGCGGGTGCCTTCGCTGCAGTTCGGATCGTCGATGTAGGCCTGACAGGTGTTGGTGTCGTCTTCGAACACGTTCCACTGGGTGGTGTAGCCCCAGCAGTCGCTGTAGACGCTGTAGGCCTGCCCGCCCACGGTCACCGAACGGGTGCCGCCCGGGTCGCTGCACACCTCGCTCATCTTGACCGCGTCGCCCATGTCGGCCGGGCAGCTGTCGGTCCATTCAATACCCGCCGTGACCGTGTCGCGCACCGCCTGCATGGGAAGCGTGATGCGCAGCACCTGCGTGCCGTTCGCGAGAGAATTCATGGTGCCATCCCGGCCGGACTCATAGTGACCGTCGGTGTTATAGCGAAACAGCACGCTGATAACCTGTCCCTGCGTGACTTTCTGGGCAGGAATGCTGAGGGTGCCGGAATAGTTGATTTTGGTTCGGATCGTTTGCCCAAAGGCCTGAATGGAGTAGTCCAGGCGGTCACCGTGATAGCCCGGTGCTTTGGGGTAAAGGAACTCCCAGGTGCCGCTGCTGATGGTGCCGTCTTCCGGCACGACAAAGTCATACTGCATCCACCAGTTGTCCAGCTTCTTGCCGGTAACGTCCCGGGCGTTGAGCACCAGCTGCGTGGCGTACTCTTCGCGCGATCCGGTTGTCACGATAGTCGCCTTGCGCGTACAGGACTGCGAAAGCGGGGTGGCCATTTCACAGCTGTGCGTGGTGTAGGTGGTTTTGTTCAGCTCCTGCGCCACACACTGACTGCCATTCACGCCGGTGATGGCGTTGGCGTTTTCCCGGATCTCGTCGCTGTACTTCATCATGTCAGAGTCGTAGCTGAGCTTGTCCGCCGGGTTATTCACGTAGGATTCGCGCGCGGTCTGGCCTAAATCAGACTCGCTCAGCTCCGTCTGCCCTTTCACGTCAATGTTCGATGACGTCTGGGTCGGTCCGCTGTAGTAGCCGCGCTGCGGCGCGTCTGAGCTGTAGTTGTCGAAGTAGCCGTTCGGATCGGCGCTGGTTGTGCCGTCAGCAGATTTGCCGGCGTTAATGCCTTCCTGATTGGAAGCGTCCATCGACGCCGCCAGGACGCTGGCTGACAGGCAGGTCAGCAGCAGCCCCTGCAGCAGGGAGCGAGTGGCTTTATTCATGAGAGTTTCCGGAAAGGGTTAAGAAAGCCCGCCGCAGCGGGCAGCGGGGCCGGTCAGGGCCTGTTACGGCAGTCGCCGCGCGTCTCGATCATGCTCAGCGCCTGATTCAGCGCGACGTTGCCGTACACGATGTCGAAGTGGTCGCCGCACTTCTTCACCAGCGCCGGCACCTGCTTCACGCCGTAGCGGTCAAAGCGCACCGGATCTATCTGCACGCCGCGCACCTTATAGGTGCTGACCATGTACATCATGTACTTCGCGGTCTGCTCCATGCTGTCGCCAACCAGCCCCCGGAAGTAGACCGGAATGTCCCGGGCTTCGGCCGCCTTCATCAGGATGGCCATCTCCTTTTCGGGCACAGAGGCGGACAGGAAATAGGCCGTCTCGTTTTCCGTGCTGCCGACCTGCGTGCCCTGCGGCGCGTCTTCAGCCTGCGCGGCCAGCGCTACTGTCAGGCCAGCTGCAAGCCACAGCGTGTTGCGTGTTTTCCTCATAAGTCCTCGCTTAAAGCACGACGCAGTTGCGCTTTTTCCAGATGAGATAGCCGTAGTTCTTTTTGGTGGTCGGCATTTCCTTGCCGGTCTGCCAAAGCATCACGTTGCGCCCGAAGGGATGACACGACGCCACGTCCGGGATGGTGTTCACCATCTGATAGCGGTAGCGACTTTTCGGCATGATCGCAGACGGGTACTCGTAGCAGACGGCGGTGTTCTGCGGCACGGTGTCCAGGATGAGCCCCTCGCGGTGCAGCTTGAAGTCCATGCGCTCGGAGAGCAGCGCCCCGCTGTTGAGCCCGCTCGACTCGTTCACGATGTTGCCCGTGAACGGGTACATCGAGCCGTGCGAGCCGGCGCACCAGAACAACGCATCAATCGGCTTGCTCACGCCCGCCGCCACCGCGTCCGCCGCGCAGGCCATCTGCGCAACCGGGTTTGCAAACAGCATCACCTCCGGGTTCAGGAACAGCGCCAGGTTGTCGTTCTGCCAGGTCGGGTCCAGCTCTGACAGGTAGCCGATGTCGTACTCCCCGCCCTGCATGCACATCTCCGAGGTGATAATGTTGAGCCAGGAGATCAGCGGGTACTTGTACCAGTGGACGTGATAGAACGTGCCCGGATGTTCGTTCGCCGTTTTCGTGCCGGTGCCGGTCCCGGTGTTCGGAATGTTGATGTTGAAGCCGCCCATGTTCACCATGCAGCCGGGCGAGCGCGTCACGTCGGTCATCGCAAACGGCTCCCAGAAGCCAATCGCAATACCCGGGCGCTCAAAAATGGGCGGCGGTGCCGGGCAGAACTGAATGGGCGATGACGGGTTTTCGGTATCCGGCAGCGATCCGGCCGACACCTGCACACTGCCAATGCTCATCGGGAACAGGCACTCCCAGCACACGTCGGTGATGGGGTTAACCCAGCGACCCTCGCAGGTCAGGGACGTCTTGCCGTTGTCAGCGGCAAGCGCCGGCTGGCAGACCCACACCGCGAGCGCCAGTAAAACCGTGCGCCAGGCCATGTCAGCCTCCTTTCTTCACGCCGCCGCGCGCTTTTTCCACCGCCCCCTGCAACGCCTGCAGGTCGGTTGCCCCCGGGATAACGCTGACGTTCTCAGCGGTGGCGCCCGTGACCGGCATGACGAAGAAGGCGGGCGTGCCCTGAATGCCGAGGCTGCGGGCCAGCTGGTTGTTTTTCTCCAGCGCCGCGCCCATCGCCTCGACCTCTTCTTTCGGCGTCGTGGTCACGCCCGCCTTCACCGCCGCCTGGCGGATGTCTTCATCCAGCAGCTTCCCTTCGTTGTGGCCGGTCGCGTAGAGCGCAGCGTGGTAGCGGTGGTACGCCTCTGCGCCGCCTTTCCTGTACACAGACAGGCCAACTTTTGCCGCCTGTACCGACGCGGGCCAGCGGCTGCCGAAGATTGGCCATTCCTTATAGATGAAGCGCACGTTCGGATTCTGGCTGATGAACTGCTCCACGGTCGGGGCGACCTTCGCGCAGTAGATGCACTGGTAGTCAAAGAACTGGATGACCGCGACGTCGCCCTTCGGGTGCAGCACCGGTGAGGTCGGATCGTTCAGCAGCCCGTCCTGCTCCTTCAGCGCCGCGCCGGCGGCGGAGGCCATCTGTTTTTCCTGCGACTGCGCCTGCAGCTTCTGGCTCATTTCAATCAGGATTTCCGGATGGGCGCGCAGGTAGTCTGCTGCGATTTCGCCGATCTGCGCCTTCTGCGCATCGCTAAAGGCGTCGTCAGCGGCAATCGCGTGACCGGTCAGGATCAGCGTCAGGGCGGCGGCGAGGATGTGCTTTTTCATGTCTGGCTCCGTTAGCGGTCGGGAAGACCGAATTCAGTAATAAGGAAGAGTTTTTTTCCGGGCGCCTGCTTCACCTCTGCAGGCACCTGCGTGATGCCGAACTTTTTCGTGATGCTGCCGGTCTGGTCGAAGTAGACCCGGCTGCCGAGGGCCTCTGCGCTGTCGCGCACGTTGCCGTTAACGAGAATGACGCGTGAGGTCATGGTGTGCGGCACCTGCTGCTTCACCCAGGCAATCTGCCGGTCGTCATCGGCGTCGATGAAGTACAGCGTTTCGTCAAACACCGGAATGACGTCAAACGGGTTCACCACCTGGCCTTTATGCGCAAACACCACGCCGTTCTGGTCGGCAATGTCTCGCTGCACCGTGAACGACGGATCAAACAGGCGGCTGTGCGTCTCGCGCGCCGTAGTGAGTCCCGCCACCGGCGGCGGGCGCATCGCCTCGTCCTCGGCCTTTTTCTGCATGTCCCGCTCGATGTCGGCCTGCGACCGGCCGGCAAAATGCTCTTTCAGGTTGTCTTTCAGGACCGCGATCAGGTTGCGCTCGCGGATGTCCCAGGTATCGCCGTACGTGCCCAGCTCAGCCGCGCCCGCCTGCAGGCTGAGCATGGCGAGCAGCGCGCCGGCGACTGCGCGCGCCAGCGGAGTTGCATGTATCATCGGGAGGCTCCCGTTGGGGTGATCGGACAGGGTTACTGCTGCGGGTTACCGGCCTTCATCAGCTCGGCGAGGCGCGCCTGAATCTCCGGCGTGGCGTCCGGCAGGCCGGTGACCACGGCGGGGCTCACCAGAATGGCCGCACCGTGTTCGCTGGCATATTCCGCCGTTGCGGTGGTGACGCTGCGGTCAAAGCGGGTCAGCAGCGCCTTACGCTGGTCGTCAGTCAGGTCCAGCTTCGCGGTCTGGCGGATAAGCGCGTTGGTCGTGCCCTTCATGTCAAAGGTGACCAGCGCTGGCGGCTTCAGCCAGAGGAACCAGGCGGCCGCGCATGCGGCCACGCTCAGCGCAACCGACAGGCCGCAGCCCGCCACAAGGTGTTTGGTATTCAAAGTTGCATCTCCCGCAGCATGTGGATGATGTCGCGCTTGTGCGCGTCGTTGTCGGCCATCTCAAACAGGATGTCCTTGATGTCAGCGCCCTCGCGCAGGCGCTTCTCACGATAGGTAAAGTCCTCGCCTTTGGAGGAGAACAGCCCGTCACTCAAAGGGTCGAGAATGAGGCGGTGGAAGCTGGAGAATTCCCCCACGCTCAGCAGAAACGAGCTGTAGCGCGCCTTTTTCGCCGGCGGGAACTTCCTGATCATCTCCCACTCCAGCTCGTTAAACGCGTGCGGCTCCTCCTTCTGGAAGGTGGTGAACGACTTGGCGTCCTGCATACAGGTAAACTTGAACGAGCTGTTGTCGTAGGCCGCGAGTGCCGCCGTGGACAGGTTTTTATCGCGTATCGCCTGGGTCACCGTACCGTAGGAGCCGTTGTGACGGCGGGCGGTGCGGTAGCCCTCCTCGATGAAGTCTTTAATCTTGGTGCTCGACCCGCCCAGCAGCTTCCAGCCCTCGTCGATGATGTTCATCTTCCGCATGCTGCGCGGCGTGGTGTACATCATGTTCTCGTTCCAGATCATGATGCTGAACAGCACCGCTGACAGCAGGTCCTGCTGCTTGCGCAGGTCGCCCAGCTCGGTGACCACGAACTGCAGGTCAGGCTTCAGGGTCGGCTCTGAGGAGTTAAAGAACTTCCCGTAGATGCCTGTGGTGCTGTACTTGCCGAGCAGGGTGGTGATTTCATCAATGCGCCCGCCAATCTGCGAGGAGTGTTCGCGGCTAATGGCGGCCTGCCTCTTCTTCAGGTAGTCAATGACGTGGTCAATACGCATGTCCTGCTCATAGGTCGGCCACGATTCGGTGATGGCCTCCAGGATCATGGACTCGTGCACCTCGTCCAGCAGGCCGTTAGGGCTCGCCAGAATGCAGAGCTGATCGCGGATGCGCTCGGCCGCAAGCGTAATGTCGGTGACGTTCGCAAACGGGTTAAAGCGCAGGGAATCACCGTTGATGTAGGTGCCGCCGAGGCTGCTGCACGCCGCCTTGTAAGAGTCCCCGATGTCCTGCACCGCCACCGTCCCGCCCTTGTCCAGCACCGAGCGCGCGATGGAGTTCGCCAGTACCGACTTGCCCGCGCCTGATGTACCGGACATAAACCAGTTGAAGTTGGTGTTCGGCAGGCTCTCGTCAAACACGTCGATAAAGGCAACCTGGTTGCGGTAGCTCGGGATAAGAATGCCCGAGGCGCACAGCTTGTTGTCGCCGATGACCGGCATCAGGTTCACCGCGTGAAACGACTCCGAGCGCTGAATGCCGCCGGTTTTGCGGCAGTCATCACGCAGCTTTTTATTCACCATCGCAAACGGCAGCGTGGCCAGAAGGTTGCGCAGCTGCATGAAGTCGGCGCGCACGAAGCGCAGCCCCTGCGCGGCGAAGGCGTTGCGCGTCTTTTCGGTGTAGCGCGACGTCAGGTCATCGTCGTCCGGGCAGAACAACGTAATACCGTAGAAGTAGCTCGTGAGCGACGTCTGATTCGACAGCAGCCGCGCGCGTGCGTCTTTCCACTCGGCGTGCTGGCGCGTCGTTGACGGAATGTACTTGGCGTAACTGGTGTTCACGCGCGAGTCCAGCGAGAGAAAGCGGCTGTTGGCCTCGCCCTGACTCTTCATCTGCTCTTCGGTCGTCAGCACCATCGTGCAGATAAACGGGCAGGGAATGCCGTTGGTCGGGGACATCAGGTCCTGAATGATGTTGCCGTTCTGCCACAGGAAGTGCTCCTGCGGGTTGCGGTCGAGGTTCAGGTTTACCATGCGCGCAGCAAACGGCTTGTTCTTCGCGTCGCTGCCCTCAATGCGGATATGCGAGGGCTTCACCCGCCAGGACGTGGTGCGGTCCACAAACTGCGTGCTGAGGTCGGCTGCCGGATCGTACTCGCTGTCGTAGCGCTCAAGCCGCGCCGGATCGTGGTTAAAGAACTCGCGCAGCACGCTGCTGAACTCGCTGACGCCGATGGCAGTGGACCACAGGTCGGCGGCGTTGAGTGCGTTCAGCAGGTTACGGCGCACGTCGCGCACGCGGATCATGTCGGTTTCGCTCAGGTGCTTCACCGGCATCGCCCAGATAAAGAACAGGCGGTAGTCACGCAGGGTCAGCGGATGATCAAGGCCGTTGCTGTAGGTGTAGCGCGCCCCGTTCAGGAAGAAACGCGCGGTGACGTCGTTACACTCGTCTGCCCGGTGCCCCTTCCAGGCGAAGTTTTTCAGCCCCAGCTCAACCTGCTCTTTCACCGCCCGGGAAGAAACCAGCATCACCTGCAGCGGAACATCGCGGGGGGCGACGTCGCGCAGCAGATACTCCAGGCTTTCGGCCAGCTTCTCGTTGGCGCCAATCAGCGGCTGTGATTCCACCACGAAGCCCACCGACTCTTTGTTCACCCAGATCTGGCTTTCGGTGTCGTAATCTTTGTAGGGCAGCAGGTCGCGGATGTGCGGATAGTCCATGTCCTGCAGCTTCTGGCGCGTCTCGTTCGTGGTGTCGCGCTCGCCCAGAATGCCCGCCACTGTTTCCACCACGTTCAGCGGGTCAAAGCGGAAGCCTTTCAGAAATTTCATGCGGACCTCACATCAGAATGCCGCTCCAGTCGCCGTGACTGGAGACGCTGTAGATGACCTCGCCCATGTGGACGTTGTTGTCAGGGGAGACGTATGGCGCAATCCAGATGCGCGCCACGCCGTCAGGGCGGCGGAACGCGGCGGCCGGCTCCGGGAAGCAGTGCGCCGCGCTGCAGTACGCGGTCTGCCGGGCGTCAGTGCGCAGCACGCCGTTTTCGCGGGTGAACGGGCGGACCCCGCCGGATGACGCCACGCGCACCGGAATGCCGTCATTCAGGCCGCTGCGCCCCGCCTGCGCCTCCGTCTGCGGGTCCAGCCGGATGGTGCCGGTATCAATCAGGCGGTAGTCGTCCAGGCGAATGCCCGCGCCGGTGAAACCGTTCGGCGCAGACGCTGACGGGGCGTTACCGCTGCTGCCGGCGGACATATCGTCGGCCTGCGACATCCAGACCCCGGAGTCCTTAGCCGGTTTGTCGAACTCAAAGTCGCTGTTCATGCCCGCGCAGCCGCTCAGCATGACGGCCAGCGCGCTGATGATAAAAGAGTGAGCTTTAGTCATGGTGCTCTCCGTCTGCGTGTTGGTTAAGAAGGTCTTTCAGGAGGGACGTGGCCAGCACGGTTTTTCCCGCCCCGGTTTCGCCCGTCATCAGGAAGTGACCAGCAACAGACTGGTCATCCGCAGGTTGTGTGTGGCTTACATCTGTCGGGTTGCTCATGGTGTTCTCCACTGGCGCTACCGGATGACAGCGCGTCGATTTCGGTAAAGTCGATAAAGAGGTCGCCGTTTTTGCCGCTGGTCCCGAGCCGGGACAGCATGCTCATGGCAAAGGCGTCGCCGGGGGCGACCTCCAGCAGTCGCCGCAGCGTTTCCCCGAACAGGGCGACGTAGCCGTCGTCCGGGATGAGGCCGGGCTTGCAGTAGAGCTTCTTTACGCCAAACCCCAGCGCCTGCAGACCCGGGATGCGCGCGTCGGCCTCACGCCCGAAGCAGTTCACCGTCCGTTCGGTAAAAACCATCCAGCCGCAGTGCTCGGCGTGACGAAGCCGGATTTTTTCAGCCGTCATTGCGCCACGCCCTGCGGGGTCGTACCCCTCGCCTGTCCGCCACTGGTCGGGGTCACAAAGTCATTCATGTTGAGGCGGGTGGCGTCACCGAGCTTGCCCACGAGATCCGGCGGCAGGCCGCTGTTACCCTGCTCCCGCGTCTGCGTGTCCTGCTGCTGTCCGCCCGAGCGATGCTGCTCTTTAGCGAGCTTCGCGGCCTCTTCATCCTCAATAAACTTCGCGCGGAAGCCTTCGATAAACACCACCTCCACGCGGTTCGCCGCCCCGATTGGGATGATCGGGTGATACTGCTCGGCGCGCTCGATGTAGTAGTCGGCCAGCTTGTCCGCCGCCTTGCCCACACCGCCGCCGATGGCGCCGCGCGCCACGTCTCCGCCGCTCACTGTGCTGGTTGCGCCAATGCCGGTCACCGTCTGGCCAACCTGCGAGGCGCTCTGTCCCAGCCCGCCCAGCGCGCCAGCAGTAAAGGCCAGTCCCAGAATCTTGCCGTTGCGCATCACCGGCACGCCCTTGATGCCGTTCTTGCCGTAGAAGGCAACGTGCCCCTTCACTGGCTGATCGATATGCTTGCCGTCGATGACGCAGGACAGGCGCTGCAGCTGAGGCAGGGCGCGTTCGCTGGAAATGTCCCCGTAGGCTGCGGCCGTCACGAAGCAGTTATCCAGCTGCACCATTTTGTTGTTGCCCGGCAGGTGCGCTTTGCCCTTGAGCTTGAACTGCATCGGCACCAGGTTGTTCTCGCCGCGCACCGAGGCGTTGGCGTCGGCCCCCTCGATCACGATGGCGTCAGAGAACGTGCCGGTCGGCACCCAGAACGAGGTGTCTTTCGCTTTGGGCTCAAACTGCGAGTAGTCAAACGTCTGGTTATCTATCTGTCCGGTCTGCACCGGCGCGGGTGCAAAGGTGTATTCCGTGCGCGGCGGCGTATAACCCGCCCCCTGCTGCGCGCCCTGCTGTGCCTGCTGCCCGGCAGGAGGCGTCTTTGGCTGGTTCTGCTGATTTTTCAGCTGATCCATCAGGTCGCTAACGTTCTGCTGCAGGGACTTGTTGTTGTTCATCACATCCGACATCTGGTCTTTCAGTGATTTGAAGTCTTTCTGCATGGAGGCGAGCTGCTCCCGCGCCTCTTTCTCCCGGTTCTGCGCGCTCACCAGCAGCGAGCCCTGCCCGGAGCCGTCAAAGGCGTTGACCACGCCCCCGCCGGTCAGATCCGGCTCGGCGGTGGCACGGTCAGGCTTGCTTTCATGACTCCCGCTCTTTCCGGCTGCGCCCCGGTTCGCGAGGTACAGGCCGCCGATAATGACGGCAGCGGCGGCGAGGATAATGCCAAACAGCCGGCGCTGTTTGCTGCGGACCAGGCTGTTAAGGTTCATCCGGGCCTCCTTTCGTGCGGAACACCGTCACGACGGAGACCTTAGCGCCAGGCTCCAGCACGTCGAGCTGCGGGTGAAACGCCACCGCCATCACGCCCGGACTCCAGAAGTAGCGCTCGCTCAGGCGAATACGCTGCGAGGAGAGGCTGGTAATGTCCGTGCGCACGATGCGCACCCGGTCACCCTGCCATGCCGTCACCGGGCGCAGCGCAAACGCGCTTTTTACAGATTCACTAACCGGGACGTCAGTGTTTTTACTGAACACGTAGCCCGCAGGCTTGCGGTTGGTGATGAAACGCCCGACCAGGCCGCTTATAAGCGCGCTGTAGGTATCCTGCTTCTGCTCATACTCCCGCGCCTCCTCCGTACCCTGCACCTCGCGGTTATCGACTGTCAGGCTCAGGCCCGCGCGATTTCCCGGGGTCGCCTGGACCGAGAAGGCAAAGCCTGACGCGGTCTGCACGAACATGGTGAACGGCTTGTCGGTCACGGTAGAAAACACAACCGCGCCTTCCGGCGTCGGGGATTTGGCGCTCAGCACGCCCTGCGCCGCCTGCACGCTGAGGATGCGGTCATCGTTCACGCGCAGGTAGTTCGGGTTGGTGTTGCTCACCGCCGCGTTGACGCGGGCGCCGGGGTTAAGCGTCAGCTGTTCAGCGCGGGCGCCAAACGCCGTCAGCAGCGCCACGGCGCTGATTAGCAGGGATTTACGCATCGGGAACCTCCAGGAAAGCGCTCCAGCAGAGACGGTTATTACGGGTGTCGGTGCGCAGGCGGTAGTGCTTCTTCACCGGCTTGCCGTCGTGCAACCCGTAGCTCAGCTGCAGGTCACCGGTCACGTCCACGATGCCCTTGTCCGGCCAGACGCTGACGTCTCTGGGATAGAACACCGACCCGCCGCTGTTGCCTTTGACGCGCGAGGCTTCGTCAGCCAGCACGCCTTTGAGTGATTTCTCCGCGCCGTCGCAGGCGCCCGCCAGCAGCATTTCGTGGCTGGCCTCTGCGTTTTTGTCGGAGATGTTGAGGCGCAGGTTCAGCCACGCCAGCGCCATCAGGCGCAGGTAGCGGGCGTCGCCGCGCTCACCGGTAAAGCTGAACGGCGTGTCCGCGCCGTAGGGAACGATGATGGTCTGTTTGTTATTAAGGAGCTGATTCATCAGCGCCCGGTTATCGCCGTAGATGCGCCAGCAGAGAAGAAGCGCAAGGATCGTGATAACGAGCAGCACCAGAATAGCCACGGCCATATTGCGGTTTCCCGCCGAACGCAGCTTTAATTCCATGTTGTCTCCGGAGGGGGGTCAGGCGACCCAGTGCCGTTTGTAGCTGTCAGGCAGGATGCTGATAAAGAAGCGCATCACTGAGGTGGGCAGGCACCAGTACGCAAGGTTGAGAAGATACTGAGAACCGCGGCCTTTCTTGAGGTGACGTATTCCAACCACGGCGGCTAAAAGCGTGGGGCCAAAAATCCACATGTTGAGAAAAACTGCCAGCAGTGCCAGTGGCACATACAGGCAGAACTCATCAGGTGGCAGCCCCACGAACCGCTTCTGCTCGGAAAACGTAGCCGCATAGGTATACCGGTCACGTTTATCCATAAGCAGACGTTAAGCCGGGATAACGTTGAAGGCGACGTTCACGAAAACCAGCAGCGCGGCGATGCTGCCGAACAGCGCGAGGTTTTTGGTCTTGATGTAGGTGAAGGCGATGAAGGCAATCTCAATCACATAGAGGATATATACCACGGCTGAATTGCCGCCGAAGGTATCCGTAACATCAGTTTTCGCCCCTGCGAAGTAGTCCTGGGCGTGGGCTGGCATCACGGAAACAGCCAGGATCGCCAGTGCTGAGAGCAGCGCAGACTTGTTCAGTTTCTTCCACGCTACCGCCCCTGCCTTGCGGCAGTAGTTTAAAGACGAAGAGAGAGAGCCCTTCATAGGTTTTTTCCTCAGTTAGGGATATAATGATCAGTCGGTTGAACTATCGTTTGTTTCTGCCTGCATGGCCTTAAGTCAAATTTCTGGCTTACCGGTTACTCCTCCTTTACAAATCTGTGGGATTGCTACAGATACTTACGGTTTCTTAACCGGCTGACGTTTTTTTACGCTCCCGGATCGCACACTTCAATTTAAGTTATTGATCTTACTGATCAATTTCACTTATCGTTAAGGTGAGAAATTTCGCTTAAGTTCCTAACTGATTGAATGAGAATGAGAAATCATGCGTGAAACAGCCGACTTGATTGTGCTTGTCGCCGATCCGGCGGGCTTTGCGGCTGAGATTTTTAGGACAAAGCATGAGGCGGCCTTAACTGAACTGTTGAATGACGCCCTTCTGCATTACATGCGTGACCCGGGCTGGTACGAGGTCACCTTCAGAGAAACCCGCTTTTATGCCTGCCAGCTGGTCACCATTCCGCTGCTCGCCTTTATCAAAAACCGCGTCCCGGCCAGACAGCTGCAGGCGGCGGCCGAACGGTCCCTGGTACAGTTAAGACAATATTCAGATGCAGCCGACCCGGCCGCATGGATAATAGTTAATGCGGATTTGATAGCTCCTCTTCCCCGTCCCGGCGTAAACCTGTGGCAGGCACGTAAATTAAAGAACTGCCTTGATAAGGCAGTATTCATCGATCCGGGCGAGACAATTGCATCTGAAAATAAGCCTGCGCCGCCCGGCGTAAAACCTGCATCTGTACCAAAGAAAAAAAGCGCATCGAAAAAGCCTGCTGCAATAAAAGACGGACCCGACGCGGATAAAATAATGGAGCGCGTCATGCTCGGCTGGCGCGTTAAAGATATATGCGAAGAACAGGGGTGTTCTGAATCCTACGTCTATAAGCTGATAAAACAGCGCAAGGGACACTCAGCAATGGATTATCGCTGGAAGCAGTGGGAGCTTATTTCTGGCATGTACCACGCAGAGCCGAAGATGACGCTGGAAGAAATTGAAAAAGCCTGCGGTGTATCACGCGCGGCCATCTATCAGGCCGTCAAAAAAATAGCTGAACGGGACGGAAAAGAAGTTACCCCCCGAGAAAGAGAAAGAAAGCTGACGCCTGATGACGTAGAGGCGATAAAGAAAAAGTTAAACGAGGGGGTACTCAGGAAGCATATCCTTGTCGAATACGACATCACTACAGAAACATTGATAAAATACGTCGGCACAAGTGACGACTACAGACCTGTTCCGGAAGAATTAAAAGAATATGCGGTTCGCCTGCGCGTTCAGGGAAAAACGCTGCAACAGACGGCAGATATTCTCGGCGTGACTATATCAACCGTAAAGGATGCGTGGCGGGAAAAGAAAGACTCACCCGACATTCAGGAAAAACGCGTCAAATACGATAATCGAAACGTACTGTCTAAACGCGACCGCGATCAGGCAGTCAATGCCGTTCTGCGGGACGGAATTACCCGTAAGCAGGTTTACACGCAGTATGGGATTAACGCGCTTACGCTGCGTCGCTATATCCGTGAAGCGCAGAAGAGAGAGCTGGAAGCACTTCGGGAGAAAGAGTCCGATTCAGACAGTAAGGAAGAATGATAAACCGATGTGCCTGATGCACCAGTGGGATGCATCAGGCCCTGAATAATTATTTAAAGTATTCCTGCAATTTTCCTGCAACACGCTCATTGACTGCTTTCACCCACTCCGGGTCCAGAACCATTTCATTTTTGATGACCTTTCCGGGATCGACTGTTTCTTTTTGAATGCCAAAGATAGCGTCAGTGATAAAGCCACTGACGAGCACATTCTTAGCGATAAACTCCAGCTTCTGATCAAGGGTCTTTTCAGAAGCATCTTTGTTTATTTTATTTTCATAAACGCGAAGGCCGAGCTTGAACATTTCCATGATAAATGCCGATCGGTTAGCTGTCTCTCGCGACTCGCCATCTTCGAGTTTTTTTTCGATATGCGCATCAACCTTCTCAATCAGCGAAAAGGGGACGGTAAGATTAACGCGATTACTTTTAGATGAATTCTGCTCTGACATATATTTTACCTGTTAACAAGGTTATTACGCTCATCATGAACATGATGATCGTGTAACTGAATGCCTGTAGTTTCAGATAAGCTATACTCTAAATTCACTGATTTCAAGAAACTACGCAGTAACACCGATGTCACTTTAAAGCGATAAGGAAGGGTCAAGTAAGTTAAAATCATTATAACTATCTGATTTTATTGAAGGCACTTTGTTGTAACATCAATGACACTTAGAAAGCACTGCTCAGTTTCTTTAAAGAAATCACCTCGCAGCCCAAATTTTCTACGATTTCTAGCTAACTAGCTGATAATAAAGATATAAATTTGCAAAAATAAATTTGCGAGTGGTGTGTAAAAATCACTTTCTTATGATATTATTGAGAGCAACAACCTCCCCGACCTTTTCAAAACCGGAGCCGCGATGCGACTATTTTGGTACGCTGCTGCCCTGCTGGTTACAGGCATTATCCCGACCAGCGTGAAAGCGGACTGTTTTATTAAAGCAGGTGAATGGTATTCCATTGATCCGGATTATCTTCGGGCTATCGCCTGGCAGGAATCGCACTACAACCCGACGGCTATTAATACCAATAAATCTGATGACGGGAAGCCGGGAAGTAGTGATTATGGTATCATGCAGATTAACTCGGTAACCATGCGCAGATTACAGAAAGAATATCCGGGACTGAGCAAAGAAAAGCTGCTTTCAGATCCGTGCCTCAATATTTACATCGGGGCGATGCTGCTGCGGCGCAACTTCAATCAGTACGGCACTACGTGGCTGGCGGTCGGAATGTACAACGCAGGTATGAAGAATATTCCGGTAACGATCAAGAACCGGTATAACTACGCGATGATCATCGACGGGCATTATAAAGACATTAAAGCCGGAAAGATCCCCCGCGTTCCCATCGGCTGATGCTAGTTATCTATTTATCCAGCAGGCGAGAGAATCGTTATCCATTTCTGGGCGCCGGTTAATTCTCAGACAACACTGAACATCAACGCACAGAATTGCCCGTGACGGTTCAACACCGGAACAGGGTAACCCGGGTCGCGATATAAAATTTCAAAATTCCCTATCCAAGATAATTATGTAAATCCCTTTTTTCTGTCGTGCTTAAATTTACCGACAGAAAAAGCGAGGCAAAAAAAAGGAGCCCTTCGGCTCCTCCATACTTAAGCAGTGGTTACCGAAAGTATCTTATTTATTTCGCCCTGAATGCCATGACCGTGGCCAAAGTAATCCGGACGGATACGATACAGTTCGCCAGAGTTGTAACGGGCAACAGATACCTCTTCCCCATCGAGAAGGTGATCATATTTAATTTTAAGGATCCCGATAGCCTGTTGTTTCATCGCGTCCGAGTAATCGCGGTCAACAAAAACATAGCCCACGCCGCCATAAATTTCATTGAACGGAGATGAACAGGAAACAGACATATCCTGCATGCCGTCAAAATAACTGTCGCGGTATTTTTTCGTAATCTCTTTTACCTGCTCTTCCGTCGGGCCATCTGTCCAGTTCACACTGACGCTGTCATAACTGCGCTTGCGAACCGAGAATTTTACGCCGGGAAATTTTGCCTTCAGTTCTTTGCGGATATTTCCTGTTACCTGCACCGCCCCTTTTTTATCCTGAGACAGGTCGGAATATTCCGGTGCTGTTTTTAGGCGTTCACATTCAGCACGATATTCCCTTTCCTCTGCCTCGCGTTCATCCGCCTCCCGAATCTCTTCTGCCTGCGCATGTTCAACGATGCGAATAACTTCTTCCGCCGTTTTTATTTCCGGGAATATGCTCCACTGCCTGCCGTGCAGAATACTTTCAGGCAGCCCCCGGGATATTTTCCCGCTCTCGAAAGCAATATCAAAGGTGGCATTCCCACCATACGAAACGACGCCCGAAAGCGATCCCACCGAGGCCGGCTTCTGCTTCCCGTGGATGGCAAAAACAACCCCTCGACCACGATTGTAAAGCACCGTACTGACAACCTGACCGATGACCACTGCCTGCGCATTTTGCATTTTCATTTCAGTTTTCCTTAAGTCGGTAAAGATGAAAGCGCGACCCGCTAAGGCAGGCCGCCGCACGGTTTCAGAAAGGGATCTCGTCAAGTCCGGCATCATCGCCGCTGGCAGTTTCCTGATTTTCACGCTCAGGATTCAGGGCTTTTTCAAGCGTGATAAAACCGCGCGCAACGTCACTGGCCTGGTAGTGATCCAGCCCTGCCTCCATCGCCGCATCGAAGGCCGCCAGAAACTTCTGCACTTCCTCATCCCGCACCTCAACAGCCATGCGGATATACTCCCGACGGACCTTCTGAAAAGAGTTCGTGCGGTAAAAGACCTGGCCACGACTGGCAATGAGATAACGCCCGGCGGGGTTCTCTCCCATGTCGTACAGCGCCGTCATGCCGCCCTCTGAACTCGCCAGACGTGGCAGCTCCCTGTGCCCCGCATCAATCAGCGCATTCACCTCGTTTTCATCGAGCAGCAGCACATCAACGCCATAGCTGCCGTTACGCGCCGGGAAGTGCTTCCCTTCAGCAGGCGTGACATTTACGCCGCCTTCCCCTCTGGCATGCCAGCGCGTGCGCAGGTCGTTCGTGCTGACGCAGATTTTTTGGCCGTTAACCCATGTTTTGGAAGATTCTGAAGCGGCGACGTTGACGTTGTTTGTGTACATGCTGCATCTCCTGTCAGGTGGTTAATTCATGTTTCGGTGAGTTCCTCGCGGCAAAGGGCTGAGAAGTACGGGCAGGCGGCAGTGACCAGGGCGCCTCCGGCGTGCATTTCACCCTGGTGACTGACGAATGACTGTGCTTGGATTCGCCCGCCGCGTGGAACCAACCGCAACATGACCACCGCGCTGGTAATGAGCAGGCACACACCCGACCGCAACGCGGGCGTCCTTAGCGGCCACGTCTGTTTGTGGCCAGTGAACGCGCGGGCGCACGCCCGCTGCAGGGGTTGACCTTGTAGTTGCCATCAGACCCTAGCCGCCAGGCCCGAAACGCCGCTTCTGGCGGTTCGGCGGAGCTTACCGGCTTGCCGGTTAGCGCAGTCGGGCTCGACGACCCGGCCTGCCGGGGAGCCGAAGGGGGCCACCCGTTTGTTGATGCTTTTAACTTTGATCACCAGGAAACAGGAGAAGCAGCTGCTGCACACTGCAAGACTTAATCGCTACAGGAAGCAGAGAGAGAAGTAAGAGAAGTAAAAGAGATGAGCGACAACGAAAAGACAGCGCCCCACACAGAGAAAGCGCAGGCGATGGAAGATGACCGGTGCGTCAGCACCGGTGTTCTCCGGCCCGCAGGGCCGCCCGCTTTTCAGCTCGCCTGAAGCGGACAGGATCTCCCCTGCCCCGCTCCCGGCTGGCACCGTATCAGAATGGTGGTCTGTTGTGATTCAGGTGAGAGATGAGAGAACCCTTGATGCCTTTCCAGACCATTTCACCATTTTTGCCAAACTGCTCGATGACAATCTCTCTGGTCAGGAGCCAGGCACTGATCACCGCCGCCGGGATCTTCGGACGCAGCAGTGACCAGTCAGTGACAGAGCGGCTGACGTGATCGGCAATGCTCAGTGCCACGCTGTGCAGCGCTTCAAAACGATCCCGGCGGGATAGCTGCGAAGTATGGTCGCTGAGTGAAATCAGAGACGTCATATCAGCCGCCATAAATGGCGACAAGCCATGTGTATTAAGCCTTGCGCTCCAGGTCTTACGCTCAGGCCGGACAAAAGATGCGATGGCAGCAGCCACCTCAGGGTGTCCCATCCACGCGCGGTCGACAATGGCTGCGCCTAATTTTCTCGCTTTCGCCCGTAGCTGCCTTGCGGTCTCATAATTGTCCCAGCCTCCCTCGATTGCCGCTTCCGTATAGAGCGCGTCCTGCTCAGCGTTGATACGCATCAGTTCAGCAGTATCGGTAACGTGTGCATGCCATGTCATGCTGTCCACGTCACCGGTCAGCACCCGGCGTTGATTCTCGTCACAGATAATGAAGGTCTGAGGATTAAAGCGAAGCGGCCCCATATCACGACCAAAATCTCTGTCGTAATAGTCTTCACCTTCCATTCGTGGATCCCATTCATCCTTCAGCCAGGCGCTGGCGGCCAGATCCATCGCTTCCGCAACCGTCCAGGCACGCCCGAGGCAAATTGAGCCGTCCTGCCAGTAGGTGCCGAAAATCGGATCGTCTTCGGGATATTCGATTCGCCCGTCGACTTCCACGCTGAACGGTTTCATGCCTTCGGCGGCTGATGCCAGAAAACGCTCGCGATTTGCCGCCGCGCGACTAGTGAACACCGTTAACGCAGGAAGCGCGCCTGAAAAGATTTCCCGCCAGAATTCGCTATAACTCGCCAACGACTCAACCGAGCACACCATATCGAGTACTGACTGGGTGGTGATCGCACCCATGCTTTCAAGGCGCTGGACAATTTCGGGGGCAGTTTGCGGACAGAGGTACTGATCTTCGATTTGGTCACTATCCATTTCGGCTTCAATGCGGTCCAGGGCCTGATACATCAGCAATTCACCCTCTATTTTCGCCAGAGCCACCAGCAGGTCAATTTTGCGCGCAATCCAGAGGTTTTCAGGGCTTTTCACCCATGTTTTGGGAGATTCTGGCGTGGCGGTTTTGACGTTGTGTGTGTTCATGGCATTTCTCCTGTCTCTGTGAGGGTTCATGTTTCGGTCGATCCAGTCGCGGCAAAGGGCCAAGTAGCAATGACAGGCAGGCAGTACAAGGGCGCCTCCGGCGTGCATTTCACCCTTGTACTGAATGAATGGCAGTGCTACGAAAAGCCCTCCGCGCCTGGGTTGACCGGAACAGCCTCACCAAACGGGAAGAGGACATGAACACACCCCGGACGGCTTTGCCGGACCGGGCCTTAGCGGCCACGTCTGTCTGTGGCCAGTGAACGCGCTGGCATCAGCCAGCTGCAGGGGTTGACCTTGCCGTTGCCATCAGACCCCAGCCGTCAGGCCCGAAACGCATCTTTTCGCGGTTCGGCGAAGCTTACCGGCCTGCCGGTTAGCGCAGTCGGGCTGACGACCCGGCTTGCCGGGGAGCCGAAGGGGGCCATGTGTCTTGAGTTATGACTGACAATGAGACAGGAAGGCATAACCAGAACCAGGGGAATGCGCCAGCGATATCTCTTAAAACGGCGTTGAAGCGGTAATAAGGAAAAGAGAGCAAATATGAAAGAACAGGCTGCCGGGATAAGGAAGCTGCGGAGAGGGATGCGCGGTGCGTCAGCACCGCCTTTCTCTGGGCCCGAAGGCCCGCAAGATTTCAACGGCGGCGGAACATCTGCACAGCCATCAGCAGCAGGCAGACACCCAACGCCGCAAAATCGATCATAGCGGCTGAATCATACGTAACGGTTACGGCATAAGCCTAATCACCGGCCTCTGATAGCCTGTATTCATTGTCCGAAAAAGCCGCCGCTCTCCCGTTCGGATCTGGTGTGCCGGGGACAAACTCCCGAACACGCAGGCGGCAACACATAATGAGCGCCATCAACGCAAAGGCGAGCCCTCCTGTTCTTCGCTGATAAGCACAAAATAGCGGTGCCGCTGATCCAGCAGGTATTCACGCGTCTGTTCGCTTATCCATGGTCGCGCCGCTTCTGCGGTATAAAGGTTGTAAGAACGGCATTCCGCTTCGGTCATGACGTGACCGGTCCAGGTCACATAGCCTGCTTTGAGCGGATTCTTTAGCGCCTCCGCCAGTCGTTTCTGCGTAGTCATGGCTGTCTCCCGTTGCCCCCGCAGCGCACCGCGGGGGATCGCTGTTTACCCTTGCAGGCGTGAATAATGCCAGTGGCAGAACGGGCTCAGTTCATCCGCTTCAGGCAGGTTCGCCCGTGCATATTTTTCCAGGCCATCATGCTCTGACCAGAACAGCTCCAGCGCGCTCACGGTTAACACGCCGCTGACCTGATAGACATTGGTGGTCTGAAACTCGCTGTTTTCCGGGTATGTCTCCTCGCCGAGGGGATTGGCTGAATGCACGATCCGCGTTTGATAGGTATCGGGGGCGGCTCCCGCCTTGGATGCGAAAACCGTGACGGTGACCTGTAGCTGCTCCAGCGGCTTAATCAGCAGCAGATCGGTTGAGGACGCATACTTGCCCGTGTCATAAATCGCTTTGTCACGCGTAAACGTGGCGGCTGCCAGGTATTCAAGCTGCATGGCAAAATCGGTGCGCAGCGCGGCGCTGTTGACGTTAAAATCGGGCCGGTTGATAACGAAAAGATGGCGGCGCAGGCTGCGACGAATGGCATCAAAATCAACACCGCTGGGCTGAGTCTCTTTAACTGGCATAACGGGAGCTGTCATGGTGAAATCCTTCATGTGGTTTGCTCAATAAAGGGCGCAACCGCGCCCCTGCTGCGTTCAGTTCTGCTGCCAGCGATGGGTGATCATGCCGGGCATCAGTCGGTATCCCACGTCGTACTCCAGCACCGCGACGGGCCATTTATCGCGCAGGTAAATCCGCAGCCCTTCCGGCTCGTCGGTGGGTTCATGGATAACACTGCACATGCCGAGTTCTTCCCACGGCACCGCGCTGAATCCGGCAAAGGTTCCCGCTTCGCAGATGTACGCATACAGATCCGCAAACTGCGCCGCTGTCAGGTCCTGCAACGGCTCCTGCCCTGTCCCACTGGCGGACAGGTTTACATCCTGTGTCGGCTGTGCGACGATTCGGTTATCAAACATGTCGTTACTCCTTCGTGATTGATGTGACCAATAAGAGTTGCCGCTCGAACCGGTCGTTAAGAGAGCAGGCTTTCGCCTGCTTTTTTAATGCGCGATTTCCCCCGCCATCGCCAGCACGGCACCCAGCACCAGATCCGCGTGTTTTTTCCAGGCATAGTCCCGGCACTCGAAATAGCGTCCGCGAATATGCGCGAAAATGTGCGTCACCTTCCCGGAATACATTTCACAACACTTGAACGTCTCGCCTGCGGGTGAGGACTGCCAGTCCAGCGGCGTCAGCACGGTCAGCTGATCCATCCAGCGCGCTTCACTCACCTCCTCCCACGGCCTGAACAGACGTGTACAGAACAGGGCATCTGCCTCGGATTCGGTCATCAATGCCATGTCGGCGTACTGCACCTGCAACTCCTCCAGCGTTTCAAAACTGAACACGGACACGGTGCTCCCGTCATTCAGCGTGATCGCCTCACTGAAAATCGTGCCGGTATCGATGCGCACGAACACCCGCTCCTCAGCCTGTGTGCTCCTGCCCTTAACCCATGTTTTGGAAGATTCTGAAGCGGCGACGTTGATGTTTTGTGTGTGCATGCTGGTGCTCCTGTCAGGTGATTAATTCATGTTTCGGTGAGTTCCTCGCGGCAAAGGGCTGAGAAGCACGGGCAGGCGGCAGTGACCAGGGCGCCTCCGGCGTGCATTTCACCCTGGTGACTGACGAATGACTGTGCTTGGCTTCGCCCGACGCGTGGACCGACCGCAACATGACCACCGCACCTGAAATGAGCAGGCACACACCCGACCGCAAGGCGGGCGTCCCTAGCGGCCACGTCTGTTTGTGGCCAGTGAACGCGCGGGCCCATGCCCGCTGCAGGGGTTGACCTTGTTGTTGCCATCAGACCCCAGCCGCAGGCCCGAAACGCGCCTGTGCGGTTCGGCGAAGCTTACCGGCCTGCCGGTTAGCGCAGTCGGGCTGACGACCCGGCCTGCCGGGGAGCCGAAGGGGGCCATACGACATGGCAGGTTTGATCATCGGTGTACCAGACCAGGCAACGAGTGAGAGAAGATAGATGGAAAGGAAGGTAAAAAAAGAAGCGAAGCAAGCACGCGATAAGTTTGTACTCACGATAACGGCTATACAGTCACGGGCATTACCGTCAGCAGTCTCTATAGTTAATAAAGATGATCCAACCGACATCCCATACAGAGAGAGCAAGCATGGAGCCTTCCTATTACTGCTACCTGACCCCGACCAGCTCGGGAGGTGCCATGCTTCACATGAAGGGATGCGCAAAACTCGACAATAAAGATTCCCGCATTTTCCTGGGGTCTGTGTACATATCCTACCAGGCGCTCAGCCTGGCAAGACGTTACACTCTTGATGTATCTATGTGCCCGTATTGCATGGTGAAATAGCTGCATCACCCGTCCGATACCGGCCCGAATGTGCTCAGCATGTCCGGCAGTGATACGCGCATTGTGAGCCCTGCCAACTCCGGACCGCAGCTGCAGAAAACGCTCTGAACCGCCTATACGATTCAGACGATTCAGACGATTCAGACGATTCAGGATGACGAATTCTGTGCCGGAAAAGGCGGTATGTTGTCCTCCGCGTTTTTTACGGTAGCGTCCCATGACCACCATCCGTCGGCGCCGAACTCCTTGTTATAGATTTCGGTTTTCACCGCACGCCGCGCGCTGTACTCATCCGTGTTCATGCCAAACACTTCCATCGGCACGGACTCTTTGCCATCCACGTCCGTCAGGACAAAATCCGGCAAGGTGTCTTCCTCAGCATCAAAGCGTAGCGGCTTGATAAAGCTTCGCTCCTCTTCACACAGGCGGGCTTCGATAATCGCCTCATAACCTGAGTCCACCGGGATAAAGCGCGGCGTAACGCGCATCAGCGCGATCCCGATGACCTCCGCTTCCCTGATGGGAACATTATGGCCGTTTATCCTCTCAAAGCGCAGCGTGGGAGGCTCCGTTTCAACGATGGCAACCACCTTATGCCCCGCCTTCCAGGCATTGAGTTCGGATCCGAAACTGCGCTCACAGGCTCTCAAGGTATTGGGGGACACGTTAAGCGTCGGGAACCCGATCGGACTTGAAAGGCTCAGGCGCCCCGCCTGCAGCGCGGTGTAGCCATCTTTCGCGTCCGCTTTCAGCAGGGCGATGGCCATCAGACGCTTTTTGTTCTCCGTCGCATAGCGTACCCGCTGCTGGTTGGCCTGCTTCTGGGTCCCCTCACCCGCGGCGCTGACGAGCAGCACGTCGGCAAGGGTCAGCCTGCTGACGCGGATGTTCTGCGCCATGCCGCTGATCCGGCTGGCCAGCCACAGCGCATTGCGCGGCCGGTTCTTCACGTACTGCGGCTTCCAGGTGTTGATTTCAGCCTGCTGCCAGATAAAGTGCCCCAGCCCCAGCAGGCTCATGGAGGGTTTGGATTTACCCGTGCGCGGGTGTCTTGCCGGATTCACATCAGATATGGGTTTGTCGGTACCGTTTTGCCGCGAAAGCCCGACCGGCAAAGTGATGCTGAACGTGCCGTCATCATTGACCCTGACGACGCTTGATAAATAGGCACCTGCCGACGTGTCATCGGGCCAGACCGAGTAAAAGCGACAGTCATGCCGGTGCTGGCCGCCACTGTGTTTCCAGCCTGAAAGGCTGTAGCGGTCTGAATCTTTCAGGTAGCGAACTACCAGCCTGCGAAGGGTCAGATCGTCTGGCTTGCCTTTGCAGAGGCAGGTCACTCTGGCTTCCACTTTATTCGCGTACGCATCCCCGAGCTTCTTGCGCCAGTCGCTGTCGTAATCGAGCTGCTCATGAGGCTGAAAAATCCCACCCTGAGGCAACCCGGTTATCTGCGCACTGAACGTTGTTCCTTTGCCCATCTCATCCTCCTTCAATAACGCTCTGATAAGGTTAACCTGTTTTATGTTTTAAGTGGGCCAGACGCAAACGATAATGCTCAGGCAGACCGCATGACTGCCCCACCACCGTCACGTTGCCTGTCGCCATCAGACCGCAGCCGCCAGGCCCGAAACGCAGCCCTTCGCGGTTCGGCGAAGCTTGCCGGTTTACCGGTTAGCGCAGTCGGGCTGACGACCCGGCCTGCCGGGGAGCCGAAGGGGGCCATGCACATCACGCGTCAACACGCGCTCATCGCACAATGCTCACAATAAAACACGCAGAAACCAGGTAAACAGACCTGCCGCATTACCTCAACCTCTTCAAAACCCGTGCAGCCGGTTTAGCTAATCACTGAAAAGAGCGCTTGCTATCCATAGTGGATAGTGACTCAGCAGGTTACAGGACGGCGGACGGAAACGGCCGGTGCGTCAGCACCGGGCACTCCCGGGCCCGCAGGGCCGCCCGCCTTTCCGGCGTACCCACAGGCAATGGCAGGGCCAGACCCGGTCCCGCCACCTTACAGTCCGATGTTCTCATCCAACTCGGCGAGATAGTGCATTTCCGCCATGCCCACCAGCGAGGCAAACGTCACCTCCCCGCCGGTGATTTCCTCCTGTTCACACAGGTGCATCAGGTTGGCAATCAGATCCTGAACGGCGGTAAACGCATCATCGCCCCGGCCATCAAGCCCGACGCGCCGGGCAAAGACCCAGAGCGCCTCAGCGGCAACCGTGGCCCGGTCGGTGTTGCCCCAGATTAGCGCCGGACGTTCGGTGCCTTCCGCCATCGCGGCAATCTGCTCGATGACGTCCATGCGCACCGGCTCGCGGGTATCTGTCAGGGCGGGGTTTGTCTTGTTATCCAGTGGTAAGGTTTGCGAAGCAGACATGTTGATCTTCTCCTGGTTGATCGATGTTTAGTGAGGCCCCCGGCTTCGTCGTGGAAAACAGGGGCGGAGAATGGCAGGGCTTACACCCTGCTTTTTTCTGTGCTTTATTCGGGCTTATAAGCCACCAGGCGCACCACGCTTACCCCCGTTCCCGCAAACATGTCCTTGTGAATACCCGACCAGCTACAGCTCCAGCCCTTGAGCGCATCCTTAAACAGTATCCCCGCAGGCAGGATAGCGGCGAGTCGCCCACCAGGTTTCACCAGCTCAGCCGCTGCATTCAGATGCGCCAGGGCGCGGCCTTCGCTGTAGGGCGGATTCATCACCACCACGTCAAAGCGTTCGCGCGTCTCCAGCGCCCACTGCAAAAAATCCCCTTCAATTACGTTAAAGCCTTTTGCCTCCAGCACGCGGCAGTGCAGCGGCGAAATCTCCACGCAGGTGGTCTGCGCCATCGGCATCAGGTCAGCAAGCCCGCCCATGCCTGCGCTTGGCTCCAGGCACTTGTCCCCCTCCTGGATGGCCACCTCATCAAGCAGCAGTGAGGCAAGCACCTCGGGCGTCGGGTAAAACTGGTGCGTTTTCTGATCCGGCAATGCACCGCTGAGCTGAATATCCTGAATCGCCGTGGTCGGGTCGTAGTCGAACTCATACCAGGTGAGCGCATTGATGTTCTTCCTCACGCCGCCCAGGCTCATCAGCACTTTCTCAGCTTCGGCGCGTGCGGCCTTGTCTCCGTCCCGGTAACCTTTAAAGCGGCGGTTATACGGATTTGTCGTAATGGGTTCGCGCGGTTCATCCCAGCGGTTAGGCTGAAAGGGTGTGGTGCGCTCGATCTCCAGCTCGCTCAACTCCGCCAGCACGGAGAACGGCAGCAGGTTGGATTGCAGCGCAAAGCTTTTTGCCTTAGTGCGCGGCTTCTGACGGTGCTCTGCCGGGATCGCCGCCGGATGCAGGAAGGCCAGAATGTCATTGAGGCGCCAGGCCATATCCGGGTGAATTTCAAGGTGTGCCGTGCCCTTCAGGAAGGCTTTAACGCGCAGCGCTCCGCCATCGAGCGTGAGCCACTCCCCGGCGCGTTGGCGGGCGATCTGCAAAATCTTGTCCGTGGTGCGGTAGCTGGTGGGGTCGCGGCCCATGAATTTCGCAATTACCTGGCGCAGGTCATCAATGTAGCCGGTGCGCTGGTAGTTATTGCCGCCCCACTCGTCATAAACGCGCGCCATGATCATGCGCTTGCCGAAGCCTTCCGGGCGGTTGGTGACGTGCTCCCCTGACAGGTTGCGAAAGATGCCATCCACACGCTCAGAGAAAAACTTCTCACGCGAAAACAGCAGCTCGGAGAGCGTGGTGCGCACTGTTGCCTCTTCAAAGTCCGGCGCTTTCATCTCGCGGATCTGCTCGTTCCATTCATTGCGGCGATCGTTAGGCATGTACTCGTACACGTCCGTCAGATTTAGCGCCTCCTGCCAGTACGCCGCATTCAGCGACGCGACAGCGCCCGTGACGTTAAACACCTCCCCCACAGAAAAACCGTAACCGCCCCGGCGTCCGCTCAGGTTGCCGCTGATAAAATGCGCCACCGCTGGCGTGTTCTCATGGCTTGTCACTGCGCCTGCGATTTCCCCGATGATCGCGCGGGTGTGCTGGTAACGCCCCAGCAGGGAATCCACCAGATCGGACTCGACCGGGGCAAAGAACCCTTCCCCCAGCACCTCACCCGCCTGGCTTAAATCGCCCTGGCCTTTAAAAACCGATGATTCTTTAGATTCTGAAGCCGTGAAGTTGATGTTCTGCTGTGACATGTTGTTTCTCCTGTTTGCGTTTAAGTGATGTTTCTCTGAGTTCCTCGCCGTGGGGGCAGAACTGGCGCGCGGGCATCAGGCAGAACGCAGGGGAAAACGACAAAGCCGCAGCCCGCAGGGACCGGGTGCAGACGTTTAGCAAGGCGCCCCTTGCGTGAGGCCGCCCGTGTGGCAGGTTTCTGCACGGCGAAGGAGCTTAAGAGAACGAAACAGGAAGGCAGGTGATGAACAGGGCACAGCCCCGGACGGCAGCTTTATGCCGGTCCGGTCCTCAGCGGCCACGTCTTTTTGTGGCCAGTGAACGCGCTGGCGGTCAGCCAGCTGCAGGGGTTGATTTGGGCGTTGCCATCAGACCCTGTCGTCTGTGGCGGTTCGGTGGAGCTTAGCGGCCTGCCGGTTAGCGAAGTCGGGCTAACGACCCGTAATACCGGGGAGCCGAAGGTGTCCAGTCAAGCGGTTAAAAAAATCAAATAAGGGTCAGAAGCTGTGCGGTCAACTCATGCCTGTACCAAACAAAATTGCTGCAAAAAAGAGGGACAGAATTGATATCAATTCTGTCCCTCTTTCTGGATGAATAATTTTGTGTCAGTCAGCTAATTAATTTTGCTTATTGCTACCGGACAAATGGGACCACGTAGCCAAAATACTCGGATTGAGGCGTTCTGATAGTCTTCCAGCGCTTGGCGTTAGCTGGCTGATCTCGCTTATCGGCATGAGTTAAAACCAGACGTCTCTTTGCGCGTGAAACACCGACGAAAAATGCGCAACGGTTCTCAGCTTCATCACCAAAAAAAATCTCATTTTCAATTGCCATCATTACAACCGAATCAAACTCCAGGCCTTTACTTTTATGGATAGTCAGAATGCGAACAGACTGATCATTCGCAAACCGTTTCAAAGCGCCCGATAAATCTGAATCGGCCCCCATAATGTTCTCGATTCTCGCCCTGGTATCCCGAACAACCTGCTTCAGCCGTTCATGAGATTCATACTCAGGCGATAAAGCTACAAGCGTTTGCAAGCCAACGTGCTTCAGGAAAGCCCCAACAAAACTCCACATCCCGGAAAATGGAGAATCCGTTTTCCTGGCGTCAGAGACTTTTTTACGATGCTTTCTTATTAACTGATCGAGGTCTTTTCGTGCACTGGCCTGGACTTCTTCGTCTGCAAAAGGGACTAACTGATTCATCAGCCGTATCCATGCCTTGGGTTCCCGGTGACCATAAAGACAAGACAGATAATCAACGACTAAGCACGCGACGGGTTCAACCGTGATATCTTGTAACTGCTGTTCATTCCGGTATGGGATCCCGCGCTCATGTAACTCCGACATGAGGTGGTCTGCATACAAATCCAACTGCTTAGAAACCAGAATTGCAATTTCCGCTGGTGGTACGCCCTCATTATTTATCCAGCCACCTATCAAATCAGCCAGATAACGGGCTTCAATCAGGCTGTCGTCGAACCTCCAGGCATATACTTCACCCTCATCACCTTTCAATTGTTCGTCAGGCATGACTGATGCAGGATCTAACTTACGGATAATTTCATTTTGAACCCGCAGCAACTGGGGCTTAGACCGAAAATTACGATACATATTGAGGGGTACCGCATTGAAGTCTTTAACAAAGCTCTGAAAAATACCGTCCAGCGCACCTGCCCACGCCATAATTTTCTGCTTTGTATCACCCACAGCAGTCAGGCGAATTTTCGTCCCCTGAAACGCCAGTTTAACCAAGTCATACTGTAAGTTCGTACAGTCCTGAAATTCATCGAGAAAAATATCACTGTATGTTTGTCGAATCGCATTGCGGGCAATTTTTGAGTTTTTCAATATCTGAATAGCGAGTGGAACGAGATCGCCGAATTCTATTTCAGTGCGAGATGGGCCATTTTTTTTCTCGACAATGGTGTACCCGGCATCGAGCGCATATTCTCCCGAAAGAATCGGTCTGAACCGATCAATGATCCTTTTGGCAAACGCATGAAATGTATAGCTGTCGAAGCGTGAGGCCAATTCCAATCCACATCTGCGCTCAACGCGTTCCTTCAGATTTCTGCTGGCATCGACCTTAAATGAGATGGCCAGAATTCTCTTGGGGTACCGGCATGTTCCTGTGCGCAAAAGGAAGTCTGCTCGTTGCGCGAGCATTTCCGTCTTACCCGCGCCAGGTCCGGCAGTCAGCGCCAGGCAACGCTTACGCGCTTTTGCTGCACGTTCAGCATTGGGTTCCAGCGTCAATCCATCGGCGGGTTGCCAATCTTCAACAGTAATCATTCTGGCAGCTCCGCGAGTCTGGCAATAACGGCTTCTGCCAGATTGTCCAGAGATACTGGCATGCCTTTAAGCAGTTCTGCATCTGTTAGCTGTGTCAACGCCTCGATGTGTGCTGCGGGTTTGCTGCCAAGCTTGAAACGTTGGTGATAGGTATTGAACAGCGCTAATTCGTCATCCCTGTATTGCGTTGGATCGTAGTGACTTTTTCCGAGCACAGCTTTAATCGTTGCCTCGTCGGGCTCTTCTTTATCAACGCCATACGCATCTGGATAAGCGAGTAGCATTGAAAAGTCTAAATCCATCGGGTAGGAGAAAAACACGCCACGCTCTTCAAGCAGGTCGAGATAATTTTCGAAGTTACGAAATTTCTGTTTACCATCATTCCAATGTGGAATTCCATAATTTTCAGGCAGTTTCTTACCCGGATGATGTAATGAAAACTGGTCGTTGACGTACTTGATTCGTCCCCAGCCTGCCGCATAGCGGGCTAAATCAAAATCAAGCAGTGTAAGATAAGGGATCTTTAAGGCCGCAAGTAGTCGCCAGAAATGATTAACATGTCGTCCCCCCAACGGCGCTATCGTGATGGCCGACTCATCAACGGGCGCACCTTTGGCCTGCAGCAAACGCGGCAACACAATTTCTTCACTGTCACCTTCGCCAAGCACTACCAGCCGCGAAAAATAGATTTCAGGAAATGCCTGCACGGCTTCCCGCACAAATTTATGTGCCTCATCTGTTGTCTCGGGCAACTTAATACAAGTGACCCGCGTCTCTCGTGACTCATCCAGTCGAAGATAACGAATTCGCTCAGGATCAACTCGGCGCAGCATAGTGGGTGCATGCGTGGCAATCAGTGCTTGCGCATCCGGATGTTTTGTCATGGCATTAAGGGAACTCACTATGCGTCCCAGATAATGTGGAGAAAGACTGTTTTCCGGCTCTTCCAGGGCTACCAGTGTAAAGACCGGCGGGCGTAATTTGTCGGGGTCAAAGGATACATCTTTCTCAGCAAGAACAGCTCTGCCTATCGCCTGAGATGATAAAACAAGAGAAAGGTAAAGCATCGACTTTTGGCCATCACTCAAGCGGGAGAAATCGACAAATGATCCATCGTGACCCGGAGTAAAGGAAACCGATAAATGCCGTAACAGCGACTCAATTTCTGATGCAACAAAAGTAATTTTAGGATCAGCAAAAAACTTACCTTTATGCAGTGTTGCCCAGGTTGTTTTTAAACTTTCACTAAAAGCATTGACTGAGGGGTTTGCTGCGAGGCTTTCGCTTATCTGGTCAGTCAGCCCTTTAATCGTATCGCGCTCGGCATCCCAGCGGACAGCGCGAAGTAAACGCCCAAGTAACGCGTTCGCACCATAAGTTATATGGTCCGCGGGATCGCGTCTGGCTGGCAGATAATGCACCTGTATATGATTACGTTCAGCTCTGGGCACCTGAGCCACATTCAGAGGGGAGCCATCGGCATCAATATCCAGGACATAGACCAAAGCTTCTTCAATGTCGCCATCCAGCCCCATGGTCGCAGTAAGGCGAAAACGAATGCGCGCTACACCTTCTGGCTCGTCCAGACGCATATGACTAAAATGAGGTGCAACAGTGCTGTTGTCCTGGTCCTTTTCAAGTTCAGGAAATAGAAAATCTGCCTCTATCCACAACTGGCGCTCAGCGGGTGCCTCCTCTTCGTCAAAAGGGATGTGGAAATCTGAACGCTGAACCCGCCGTAGCGAAGGGTCAAACGCAAAAAGTCGACACAAAGCCTGAAGTGCGGCGGTCTTTCCGGAACCATTTGGCCCGATGATATATGTGATATCTTCAAGGCTCAGTTCGGTGGCCTCCTGACCAAAAGACTGAAAACCACTTAGACGAATTGTTGCAAGCTTCATGTCTCTCCCTAACCCAGTTTTTTCTCATTTAATTCAATCAGCTGATTAATAATCAACATAAGGATTAAGCCTGGTATCAGACACTCTCACAGAAAATAAATTACAGAAACATCCTATTCCATCCGTGTAATGAAGTTTAATACCACAACTTTGCTTAAGATTTGAAAGTCATTTTTGTGATTTGTTCTAATGGTTCACCCCCGCCACCTCACTTCTGGCTCCTTTATTCATAAAAGCTGGCCTACCTTTAACTTACCGCCTGAGGTTGTTGTACCTAATGAAGCAGCCAGTTTCCTGGATGCAATTGCAGTTGCGGTCACACCCCAGCCGCCAGACCCGAAAAGCGTCAAGGTGCGATCCGGCAGAACCTACCGGTTAGCACCGTCAGGCTGACGAGCCACGGCCTTTAGGGGCGAGAGAACGCGCTTGTGGTAAGTCAGCTGCGGGGGTTGATAAGAACTTAAAAGAAATACCTTTACCCGAAGGGGGTGTTAGAAATCATGTAAGCAGCAGACGGAAAATTTTTTCGTGAAAGATAAACCTGCCCCTTGAAAGGTGCCAGTCGCGCCCATCCCTTCGCTGTTTTTCAGTCATTAACCGTAATCCTGACGCTATCCTTTTCCGCATCCACTAAGAGATTTTTGACTTCCGAAACAACATGCGCCTCAGTTGCTCCTGCTGCTGATGGATTCACCGCAATCACTCTGGCACCGCTGGCGAGCCCCGCCCGGATACCGGCAGCCGCATCCTCAAAAACCAGGCATTCACTGATGGATACGCCGAGCATTGACGCTGCCTTCAGATAGCACTCTGGATCGGGTTTACCGTTCACCACGTCTTCAGCGCAAACCGTAACCGCAGGCAAAGGGATACCGGCTGCCCGCATCCGGCTTTCGGCCAGTTCCCTGCCAGCTGACGTGACCAGAGCCACGCGCCCCGCCGGCAGCCGGGCAAGGAATTCAGCCGCGCCAGTAATGGCGGTAACGCCTTCTGAGGTTCTGATTTCGATTTGTTCGATGGCTTCCGCAGCTTTAACCGCGGCCTCCCCTGCTCCGATGAAATGCGAGAGGGTATCCAGCACCTGCCGCCCGTGAGCATACGCAATCACTTCCTTTGCATTAAGCCCGTTATGCGCGCAAAAATTTATCCAGATGTTCTCAACTACCGGTGCTGAATCAACCAGCGTGCCATCCATATCAAAGAGAAAGCCTCTGGCATTTAGCGTCGTCATGTTCACTCCAGATGGTGTGATGAAGTTAAGAGAAGGCTATCTGCTTCGCCGCTTAATGAAAAAACCGAGCAAGTGCCCGGTTGTGTTAACGCAGATAACGTCGTTCGGTTTACGCCGCAGCAAACTGTTTCTGGACGGCCAGGGCCGTGCGACGGAAGGCCACGCCTTTTTCATCAAACAGGTGAGCGTGCTGTGCAGGGATCATGAGTCCAACGTCATCACCCAGGCTCAGTTCAAGCTCTTCTGCATGTTTAACCAGAATAGGATCGAAGCCTTCTACCGAAATGTAGAAGTATGCAGCTTCCCCGAGATGCTCAATGTGCTGGATTTGCCCTATAAGATGCGCGTCAGCCTTACTGCACAGACGCAGATGTTCAGGACGAATGCCCACTTTCACCTGCTCCCCCGACTGCGCCACGGCGGTATTGACCTCAACATCAATGACCTCGCCTGCATGGCCTAGACGGACTTTGCTGCTCTGCGCGCTGCTATTGATCAACTCTGCAGGCAGGAAGTTCATTTTGGGTGAGCCGATAAATCCTGCGACAAACTCATTGACCGGGTGGTGATACAGTTCCAGCGGATGACCCACCTGCGCGATTGAACCTTCGTTGAGCATGGCCGCACCGCTGTTCAGCAGCACAATTTTATCGGCCAGCGTCATCGCCTCAACCTGATCGTGCGTGACGTAAATCATCGTATTGCCAAGCTTATGATGCAGCTTGGCGATTTCCACGCGGGTTGCCACACGCAGCGACGCGTCCAGATTCGACAGCGGTTCATCGAACAGGAACACTTCCGGGTTACGCACGATCGCGCGCCCGATGGCCACGCGCTGGCGCTGTCCACCTGAGAGCGCTTTCGGCAGACGCTGGAGTAACGGCTCAAGCTGCAGAATTTTGGCCGCATTCAGCACGCGACGCTCAATTTCAGCGGCTTCGGTTTTCGCCAGCTTCAGGTTGAATGCCATGTTGTCGTAAATGGTCATGTGCGGATAAAGCGCGTAGCTCTGGAACACCATGGCCACACCACGATCTGCCGGCGCCAGCTTATTGACGACCTTGTCGCCGATACGAATTTCACCGGAGGAGATCGTCTCCAGTCCGGCGATCATGCGCAGTAACGTGGACTTACCGCAGCCCGATGGCCCGATAAACACACAAAACTCGCCGTGTTTAATTTCGAGGTCGACCTGATTGATAACCTGCGTATCGTGAAAGCGCTTAAAGACATTGCTCAGACGTATACCTGACATAATTCAATACTCCTCTCTTCTGAGCTACTTAACGCCGCCCATGGTTAAACCGCGTACCAGATGTTTTTGTACCAGCAGGCCGAGCACAAGCATCGGCAGCATCACCAGGGTTCCTGCCGCAGTCAGCGGCCCCCACTCTGTCCCCTGGAAGGTCAGGAATGAGGTGATCGCGACCGGCAGCGTCTGTGTAGAGTCGCCAGAGAGCGTCAGGACAATCTGGAATTCATTCCAGATAAAGAACAGCGTCAACACACCTGATGCGGCAAGGCCAGTTCTTGCCAGCGGCAGCATTACGCTGCGAAAGACGCGCCATTCGCTGGCGCCATCAACGCGGGCGGCTTCGCGGATTTCAGGTGGAATATCTTCAAAGAAGGTGGTGATCATCAAAATGGTGAACGGCACGTTTGCTACGGTGTAGACCAGAATCAGCACCAGATAGTTATCCGTCATACCTAGCTTCGTTATGAGGTAATACACCGGGATAACCAGCATGATGACCGGCGCATAGCGCAGGCTCATGATGAACTGCTTTGCCTGACCTTTTTTCTCAATAAAGAACACCAGTCCGTAGGCAAAGAGCGACCCGAATACCAGGCACAGGAACGTTGAGACCAGCGAAACCAGCAGGCTGTTCCCGAAGGCGCGAATGAAATCGCCGTTGCTCAGCACCTGTCGGTAGTTGTCCAGTATCGGCGTAAACCAGAGCTTGGGCGGCATGGCGAAGGCATCTAAGTACGTCTTAAATGACATTGTCACGAGCCAGTAGATCGGCAGCAGGAAAAACGCCAGGATGACCGCCAGCACCAGATAGAAGCCGGTTCTCCGGCAGATATACTTCAGCGAATCACTCATCTTTCATTACCTTCTTACTGGCGAATGACAGCACCGCGATAACCAGCAGCGTGTTGATGATGGCAATCACCACCGCTGCGCTGATACGAAAATCCTGGAACCCGGTGAGGTAGGCGTACATGTTGGTGGTTTCCGTCGCCAGAGCTGGGCCGCCACGGGTCATCACATAAATCAGGTCGAAGGATTTGAACGCATCGATCATGCGCAGGAACAGCGCCATCAGAATGATGGGCTTCATCATCGGCAGCTTAATGAAGGCCAGCAGCCGCCAGCCGCGTGCACCATCCAGCTCTGCCGCTTCAAGAGGTTCATTTGGTAACGCGTCCAGCCCTGCGGATACCAGCAGGATAATGAACGGCGTCCACTGCCAGATATCCGCCAGAATCAGCGAAGCCATCGCCGTGCTGGGGTTGCCTAACCAGTCAATTGGCGCGATGCCAAACATGCCCGCGATCCAGTTGAACAGCCCGGCATTAGGATCGTAGAAAATTCGCCAGATGAGTCCCGCCACGATGGGCGTCACTATCATGGGTAACAGTAACAGCGCTCGTACCAGCTTGCGGCCAAAGAAGTCGCGGCTGATGAACAGCGCAATTGCACTGCCAAGTACCAGCTCTGCTACCGTGGAGCCCGCCACATAGACCAGCGTATGCCACAGAGAGAGCCACATGCGTGGTTCTTTCAGCACTTCAATGAAGTTCGCCAGGCCGATGAAGTCAAACGGCGGTGGCGACATCAGATCGATGTCATACACGGACAAATAGATGGCGTAACCCAGCGTGTAGAACGAAACCAGCAGCAATACAATCAATAACGGCAGAGTAAACGCCTGCTGCGTGAGTTTTGCTTTCATAGTTTTACCTGGACCTGCGTAAGAAATTCATTTCCCTCAGCACGCCTGAGCGCGCTGAGGGAGAATGGTTAACGGGACAACGCTTTATCGTTACGGGTGTTCGCTGCCTTCAGTGCGCTTTCAACAGACTGGGTGCCAGCCAGCGCTTCAGACAGGGCAATGCCGGTGATGTTAATAATCTGCGTAGACTGTGGCACGGTAGGCAGATATTTCGCGTTCCCGTTCTTCAGGGCAGCAAGCATGCCGTCCTTGAAAGCGCCATAGCGCTGAGCAAAAGCATCACTGTTAATGGCGCTGAGCGAGCTCACACCAGCATTAGGATTCAGCTCAACCGATTTCATCTGTGTCTGCTTGGCGGTTGCCCAGCTGATGAATTTCCATGCGGCATCCTGATTCTTACTGTCACTGTTGATGAACATACCGTGAACCTGCAGCGCGCCGCTGTTACCCGGGTGATCGCCCGGCTGGGCAGGAACCGGAGCATAACCGACTTTTCCGACGACCGAGGACTGTTTCGGATCTTCGTTAAAACCGCCGTTCACGGTGGAGTCGATGGTCATAGCCGCTTTGCCCTGCTGGAACACCAGACGGTTTTCCTGCCAGCCAAAGTTAGCCGCACCAATCGGGCCGTAATTCTTCAGGACATTGACGAACGCGTTTGTCGCTGCAATCGCCTCTGGTGATGAGATGGCAGACTTGCCGTTACTGTCGATCCACTGGCCACCGTAGCCCCACAGGAAGGCAGCCCACGCAAAGGTGTTCTGAATACCCTGTGCACCACGGAGGGTGATACCCGCGACCTGACCGTTCGTTTTCTCTTTGATGGTCTTAGCCGCTGCGGTCAGCTCATCAAAGGTTTTCGGCACGGCGATGCCGTACTGTTCAAACAGATCTTTGCGGTACATCAGGAAGGTACTTTCCCCGTATACCGGCAGGCCGTAATAAGCATCTTTATAACGCAGCGTATCCGCATAGCTCGGCACCAGATCCGCTTTGTCATAAAACTTGGTATCACTCTTCATCCACTTATCAACGGGTGCGATATAGTCTGCCGAGGCGTAACCCACTGCGTGAACCCAGTCGTCCATGACGACGTCGTAACGTCCGCTGTGCGAGGAGAAGGCCAGCAGGGCTTTAGAGGTAAGATCGTTGTAGGGCACGATCTCCGCCTGGACCTTAATACCGGTCTCCTTTTCGAATTCCGGCAACAGTGCTTTGATGGAATCACTGGTGCTGTGTCCTTCAAGCAGCACACGAATGGTTTCCTCTGCGCTGGCGTTACCCGCCAGCAGAAGTGTGCCAATAACACCTGCAATACCAATTTTTTTTATGCTCATCTCATCACCTGGTTTATTCAGTCAGAATGTCAGACCCGGACGATTTCGCCGGTACGGGCAGAGTCCATAATGGCAAGCGTGATGCGCAGCGCCTCGTTGCCTTCCTCTCCGGTCGCGACTGTCGTCGTGCCGTTGCGGACATCACCGAGGAACGACATCAGCTCTTCACGCAGGTCGCCTTTGATTTCACCCTGGCTCAGAGGCCAGTGCTGGGTGTCGATGTAACGGTTAGCCGTTTCGGACGCGTGATACAGCCCTGACTCGCCGCATTCAATTTCAATCAGCCCTTTTGTGGAAAGAATGGTCATTTTGGCATCGAGCAGCGTGCGTGAGCCGGCCGGCAGTGCCCAAGAGCTTTCCAGATTCACCACGGTGCCATCCGCAAAGCGAATAATGGCGAACACGGAGTCTTCGGTGCCCAGATGGCCAAGCAGCTTATTCGTGGTCTGCGCATAAACGCTCACAGGCTGGGTGTGCTTCAGCAGCCACAGGATCATGTCCACGTCGTGCACGGTGACGTGCAGCGGCAACGGCAGGCTGCCACCGTAACGGGCCGGACCTTCAATGGCCGGGCTGTTACGACGTGCAGTAATGTGGCTGACTTCACCTGCGCTGCCGGTCGCCAGGATTTCCTGCGCGCGGGAGTAGCGCGGGTCGAAACGTAACAGGAAGCCGATCCCCAGCTTCACGTTAGCATCGCGGGCAGCGCGGATGATGGCTTCACCGTCTTCCATCGTTGCCGCAATAGGTTTTTCCAGGAAGATGTGCGCGCCCACTTTAGCGGCTGCCAGGGCAGGTGCCAGGTGGAAATCGTCTTTGGTACAGATGCTGACGATGTTTGGTTTTTCCTGTTCCAGCATCTGGTTAAAATCTTCATAGCAGTTCAGCTGCGGGATCCACTCCTTCAGCGCTTCACTGCGCGACAGGTCAGGGTCGGCCACGCCAACCACTTCAACGCCAAACATCTGCTGCCAGATGCGGGCATGCATTGCACCCATGAAACCTGCGCCAATGACGCATACTTTAATAACGCTGTCTGTCATTTCACTTTCCTCAGTACCTAGTTTGAAAACTGCGTAACGTTCCCCGTGGCATATCAGACAATTCAAATAACATGCCAGAATGAGTCCAGATTAATACCAAAACAAAAACCGGTTATATATCAACACCATCACCGTTAACTCAATATTTTGCAACATATTTAACCTGTTATACTGCCTGTTTTTTACTCCTGTCCAGCACAATTATGGTGCTTTTGATCAAAGTTAGAGCACCATCACGGTGCGAGATGTATTAAGTTAAAATACCAATTTACACATCTGGTATTGTTGTGGTTATCTGATTGGCAATTGCAAAACCAACAGGAACAGGAAGATGGCGATCGATGTAAATAAACTTAAAAATCAGCTGGTTGTGTCATGCCAGCCCGTAACTGACGGGCCAATGGATCACGTAGACATCGTAGTCGCGATGGCGCGCAGTGCAGAACTGGCAGGCGCGGGCGCGGTGCGCATTGAAGGTGTGGAGAACGTGAAGCAGGTTTCAAAGTCTCTTGATATTCCGGTGATCGGTATCGTGAAGCGTGACCTGGATGATTCACCGGTGCGCATTACCCCCTTCCTGCACGACGTGGCCGATTTGATTGCAGCCGGTGCCAGCATTGTTGCGGTTGATGCTACGGACCGTGTGCGCCCTGTTCCCGTCTCAGAGCTCTATCAGCTCGCGCGCCAGTCAGGTGTGCTGCTGATGGCTGACTGTTCTACACTGGCTGATGGCATTGCTGCGGCCGAAATGGGTTTTGATTTAATTGGCACCACGCTTTCTGGCTACACCGACGAAACCGCCGCTCAGCCAATGGAACGCCCCGACCTTGAACTCATCTCTGCGCTGGCTGAACGCGGCTATCGAGTGATGGCGGAAGGTCGTACCCGCACGCCGGAACACGCCGCAGCGGCGCTGAAAGCAGGTGCGTTTGCCGTAACAGTGGGATCGGCCATCACCCGCGTCGAGCACATCACTGAGTGGTACAACGCGGCCCTGGCAGAAGTGATTAAAGGGAGAACACCGGCATGATTCTGGCGCTGGACATTGGCGGGACAAAGCTCTCCGCTGCATGGATTAAGGGACAGGAATGCATCGCCCGCAAGCAGGTGCCGATGCAGCATGATGAGGCCGGGTTCCTGGCCGCGTTGCAGGAAGTCACACAGTCTGATTTTGCAGTAGAGCGTGTGGCTGTTGCCGCAACTGGCTACCTGCGTGAGGGGCGCGTCTGGTCAGTTAATCTCAACACTATCCCCTTCTGGAAAGGTTTTCCGCTGGGCGGCGTGCTGGAAAAGCAGTTTAACTGTCCGGTTATCATGCTCAATGATGCGCAGGCCGCCGCCTGGGGGGAATATCTTCCACGTCAGCATGCTCGCACAGATCTGCTTTTCATTACCCTCTCAACCGGGGTCGGCGGTGGCCTCATTTGCGACGGAAAATTACGGATTGGTCCGCAGGGTCTGGCCGGTCATATCGGGCATGCGACCGTGAGCGTGGTACCACTGGACCCGGATGCAGGTACCTGTGGTTGCGGACGAACCGGCTGCCTGGAGCATATTGCTTCCGGCACCGCCCTTGCACGCCAGGCCAGTGCCATTTTTGGGCGTCGGGTCGACAGCCGTGAACTGTTTACGATGGCGGCGGGCAATCCGCAGGCCAGCGCGATACTGGACAACGCTGCCGCAGCGGTAGCGCAGGCTATCGCCGATACGCTCATGGTGGTGGATATTCAGGAGGTTGTGCTGGGTGGAAGCGTGGGGCTGGCGGAAGGCATGATAACGCGGGTTCAGAAGGCACTTCTGGCTTTCCCGGCACTGTTCAACCTGCCAGTAACGGCAGCGCTGGGCGCAGGAGATGCTGGTTTACTGGGCGCTGCCGACTGGGCACAACGCCAGTAAACTGATCTGGATTACAGGCCAGACGAGATATCGCGCTGCAGCTCAACCAAAAAGTCGTAACTGTCGCCCCGATACCAGGTATGGGTGTATTCAATCGGGCGACCGTCTTCCAGATAGCAGTGACGTTCAACGTGCAGCGCCGGGCTGTGCGCTGGCATATCCAGCAGATGACTGTGGTCCCGGCTTAACGGTTCCGCCCGGATACGCTGAAGCGCCCGAACAGGCATGAATCCATGCAACTGGAATACTGCGTACAACGATTCTTTCAACTCATCCATATCCGGAATAAAGGTCTGCGGCACCACCGCAATCTCCACCGCCATCGGACGATCGTCAACGGTTCGCAGACGCTTCAGACGCCACACCAGTGCACCAGGCGACAGGTTGAGCGCAATGATTTCCGAAGGGGATGCGTGCGTCAGCTCTTTCTCCAGCCACTGAGCACCCGGCTGATAGCCACGTGAAATCATATCCTCACTGAAGCTGGTCAGCGATGACAGCGGCTTTTCGACTCTGCCTGCCACCGTACTGCGTGCACCACGACGCTGAATAATCACCTGCGCACTGGCGAGTTCACTCAGTGCCCGGCGTACCGTCACGCGTGATAGGTTAAGCTGCTCAGACAACTCACGTTCACTGGGAATGGCGTATCCGGCTTTCAGATCGCCGCGCGTGATCATGTCGCGAAACCCTTTTTCCAGCCGCACATACAGCGGCCCTACCCCCCGGTTGACGTCGTCACAGTAGGTTTTCAGTGTCTCAATGAATTTAGTGTCCACGCTCAGCCATCCATTCCCCATGTATGGTGAGAGATTACCTTATGTTCTCCAGCGGGCATAGCGATGAAACGCGCGTTTTAAGAAAACTGGTATCTTCTGGTATGGTCCGGGAGGATGACCTTGATACCAGACATCATGGGGAACTTAAGCAACCTTGCATCTCAGTGGATACTTAAGTTCAGCTAAAAATATTACCAGTTTGAACGGTACTGTCATGACTCAGGGTTGCTAAGTCACAACGGTCAGGAGATAGTATCGGCCTTAAGTGCCTCAGAACGATTGCTGCCAGATAATGATTCACATCTGAAGGCTGTAAGAGGCACTGGTATCAATATTAAAATATTTGTTCGTGGCCTGACACAGGGAATTTAAAAATGGCTGAAATAACCGCCTTTCAAAAAGCGAAAGTGCTTTCAATCTTTCTTAAATATGCAAATGAAAATGACAATGTTGAATTTTCAGACGAGATATATGAAGAATTATCCACCGTTTTTAATAATTGTAATTTGTTAGAGCAAGCTCTGTACAATATGAGTAATGAGGGTTCGATAAGCTATATGGAGCTAGGAGAAGAAGGGTTTAAGCCCATCATTGTAGCCAGCATAACTTCAACTTCAGGAACAGAGCTTTACCATCAAATTCAGAAAATTGAAGCAATATTTGAGCAGCTTAAAAATGCCTATTCTCAGCTTGAAAATAAAGTCGAAGGGCTCTACACCTTTAATCCAAAAGCAATAACGGAAAAGATCGAGGCAACGAGTCGCGAGGTAATCCATATTGAAAGGCTAGCCCAGGGAAGTGAGCTATTAAAGCCTCTGGCTGGAACTCTTTTTGAAATAAAGAAAAATCTGGTAAGTATCGCCAATGTGACAAACAATTATGAAGATGTTTATAAAAATATCATAAAACCTATTCAGGAAGAGAGTAAGTCAGGAGTTAAGGCTACCGTTAAGTGGGCGGTGATAAGCATCATTATTTCAACCTTATTTTCATGGTTCGTGAGTAACTATGCCAGCCTGAGCTTATTGGTTAATAAGACCTGACAACCCGTGTCAGGCCCTTTCTTCAGAACAGCATGGGCAGCGTGGCACTGGCCGTTTGCTGGCTTGCCGTTGAATACTGGCTGCCCAGAGCTGTAAGCTCACGGATTAATACCTCAACCAGCAACATGGCCCCCACCTTGGCGCTGAGCGATCCGGCCGTGAGCGGACCTTCCGGCCTTGCGGCAACCAGCAACATATCAGCAAGCTTACCAATCGGGCTGCTGAGCGTATTACTCAGCATCAGCACGCGGGCCTTTTGCTTTTTGGCAAGTTTGACGACGTGCATCAGGTCCTTGGTAGAACCCGAACTGGAGATGGCGATCACCAGATCGCCCTCTTTGACCGTGGAGGCATTCATCGCGGCGCGGTGCATATCGTTAAACAGCAACGCGGACTTCCCCAACCTCAGCAGTCGGTAATGCAGGTAATCCCCCGTGATCGCACTGGCCGCAACACCGTATATCTGAATGGTGCGCGCTTCATGTAATGCCCGTCCGGCCTGCTGCATGACTTCCCGGTTGATAAATTTACCCGTATCCCGCAGAGCCTGCACAGACTCTTCAACCAGCATATCAATGCTGTCACCATCATCCGGACCATCAGGCTGGCTTTGCTGAACGTCCATCGCCAGCGCCATCTTGAACTCCGTATACCCCTTGCACCCCAGGTGACGGCATAACCGGGTTACGCTCGCTTCACTGGTTCCTGTCTCTTTGGCCAGCTCAGTGATGGTGAGATACAGCACCTTCTGCGGTTCGGTCAGGATAAAATCTCCGAGCTTCTGCAATGCAGGACTGAAGCCCGGCAAGCCCTGTCGCAGATGCAGCAGGATGTTCTCATTTTCCGTCATCGGGCCTATCCCTATTCGTATTACGCGTTGCGCATAGTGTGCGTAAAGCCCCCGGTTTGCGCCAGCAGAATCGAACCATAAGTGAACCGTATCACAATAATGGTGGAAATTTTCATCCATTAAAATGTATTGTGGTAATAATTTTTACTGCAAATCATTTTCGGGGAAAAAATTTATGTCACTCTTTAGCGGCTCCTCTTCAGGAGGCTGGTTCGAAAAAGCGCAGCACTTTGGAAAGTCCTTCATGCTGCCGATAGCCGTTTTACCGGCTGCGGGTCTGCTGCTCGGAATAGGCGGCGCACTCTCTAATCCCAACACCATCAAAGCCTATCCATTCCTGGATGTTGCCTGGCTGCAGGGCCTCTTTACCATCATGGCAAGCGCGGGTTCAGTGGTCTTTGCGAACCTGGCCGTCCTGTTTGCAGTGGGTGTTGCGGTGGGTCTGGCTAAAGGTGACAAAGGCACCGCAGGGCTCGCTTCGCTGCTGGCCTATCTGGTGATGAACGCTACTACCAATGCGCTGCTGGAGCTCACCGGCGTGCTTGCTGCCAGCAACCTCAGCTCTGTAGGCCAGGGCATGGCGCTGGGTATACAGACGCTCGAAACCGGCGTGTTCGGCGGTGTGGTGATTGGCCTCGTGACCTCAATACTTCACAACCGCTACAACAAAATTGCCCTGCCGCAGTTCCTGGGCTTCTTTGGCGGATCGCGCTTTGTGCCCATCATCAGCTCGCTTGTGGCCATCCTGGTCGGCGCGGTGATGACGGTAGTATGGCCACATTTTCAGAAGGTCATTTTCGGTCTGGGCGGACTGGTTGACGCAACAGGCTACTTTGGCACCTTCCTGTATGGCTTTATCCTGCGCATGCTTGGCCCGTTCGGCCTGCACCACATTTTCTATCTGCCTTTCTGGACCACCGCTCTCGGTGGCAGCGAGGTCGTTAACGGACAGCTGGTTGAAGGCACGCAGCGTATCTTCTTCGCACAGCTTGCCGATCCTAACGTTCAGCAGTTTTACGTCGGCACTTCGCGCTTCATGTCAGGCCGCTTTATTACCATGATGTTCGGCCTGGTCGGCGCCTGTCTGGCGATGTACCACACGGCCAAACCTGAAAACCGCAAGCGTGTGGCAGGCCTGCTGCTTTCGGCGGCACTGACGTCATTCCTGACGGGTATCACCGAACCGATTGAATTCTCGTTCCTGTTTATCGCACCGGCATTGTATGTAGTCCACGCCTTCTTTGATGGACTGGCATTCATGATTGCCCACATTTTGCATATCACCATCGGTCAGACATTTTCTGGTGGTTTTATCGATTTCATGTTGTTCGGCGTGCTGCAGGGTGAGGCCAAGACCCACTGGTTGTATGTACCGATGGTCGGTATTCCGTGGTTCTTCCTCTATTACTTCACTTTCCGCGTGATGATCACCCGTTTCAACTTCAAAACCCCGGGTCGTGAAGATGTCACCGTTGAAAGCGCGGTCGTGGAGGCCGGAGAACGTCCAAAACAGGTCATTACAGCGCTCGGTGGAAAAGAAAACATTGCTGAACTCGACTGCTGCGCAACGCGTCTGCGTATTACGCTCGTGGATGGCAGCAAGCTGGATGAAGCGTCACTGAAAGCGACCGGCGCGCGCGCCGTCGTGAAACACGGTAACGGCGTGCAGGTGATCTACGGTCCCCACGTCACCATTATTAAAAACGAAGTTGAGGAGTTACTCGCGCTATGAAAGCACCCACGCTGCTACAGATTAAGGGGAAGCTGATCGTTTCCTGTCAGGCACTGGAAAACGAGCCGCTGCACAGTCCCTATATCATGTCGCGCATGGCCGTGGCCGCAGTCGAAGGCGGCGCAGCAGCAATCCGGGCGAACAGCCTGATCGATGTTCAGAAAATTATGGATACCGTTGATCTGCCGGTCATCGCCATCTTCAAGCGCGACTATGCCGGAAGTGACGTGTTCATTACGGCAACGCTTAAGGAAGTGGATGAACTGATGGTGGCCAACCCGCAGATGATTGCGCTGGATGCCACCCTGCATACTCGCCCGGGAAACCTGCAGTTGCCGGAGCTGGTTACAACAATTCGTGAGCGCTATCCGGACGTGCTGCTGATGGCGGATATAGCGACCGTTGAAGAAGCACGCCATGCGGCACTACTGGGCTTCGATTGTGTGGGTACCACGTTGCATGGTTACACCCGTGAAACCAAGGGAAAAAACCTGGCCGATGTCGACTTCAGGTTCCTGCAGGAAGTCATCGGGGCCGTGAAGATCCCGGTCATTGCAGAAGGGAATGTTGCAACGCCAGAGATGGCCTCACGCTGTCTGGCATTAGGCGCACACGCGGTCGTGGTAGGAGGGGCAATTACCCGCCCTCAGCAGATCACGCGCCGCTTCGTAAACGCCATGGCTACCCCTGTATAGCCCAGGCGGTGACCGGTCTGCTCCCTCCCCCTGGTGAGACCGGTCACAAACCGATGACAGCCTGTTTGCAAGGCAGGAACCAACACCAGGTGAATTCTCCTGCCGTGTTACGGGCTGTTCATCTTAGTCCAGTGTGATGTTGTAGTGATTAGTCCAAACCATCGCGAGCTTGCGAGGCCGGCGCCAGCCGGCTTTTTTTATTCCCTCTGAATATTGTTCCCTCATGCATAACAACGATAATGATAAAAACTTAGTCACCCGTTTTAACAGGAGGTTGAATGAGACTATCGAGATCTTTATGCAGTGTTGTTGGAGAGATAATCTCAACGACGGGATCACATCCGGCTCTGGAATTGCTCTTCTATTCGGCTGGCGCGCCCGGGGACGCACCGCAGGGTTCCCACAGTATTAAATGGAAAACCTGGCTTTATAATGCTGGGCAGGATCCCGAAACGGACAGCCTCGCGGTTTTAGGCGGGGTTATTGAAGAATTCATGGATCTCCCTCCCCAGGAAGATAAGCCTGAATTTCAGGATTGGTTCCTGAAAAGGAAACGCATTGAAACTGTCCTTCACGAGAATGGCCTTCGCTATTATCGTTTTGGTCAGGTATTGCCTCTGGGCCATATTCCCGTCACCGAGCTTTCACATGAAGAAACGGCCAGCAACTACCAGCAGCCCGTCATCCCTGAGAAAGTAGAGGCCCTGTTAGAACGACTCGTAAAAGGCCTGCAACGTGCAATGCATCCCCTCACAAACCGCAGGAAAGGCAGCCAACGCCTGTCGTTCGAGAGTGAATACGATGTTCAGGATCTCCTTCACTCACTGCTCAGGCCGTGGGTTCAGGATATACGCCCGGAGGAGTTCACACCCAGCTACGCTGGGGTAAGCACCCGAATGGACTTTCTGTTACCAGCGCACAACCTGGTGCTTGAAACAAAAATTGTACGTGACCGCCACCACTCCAAAAAAATTGGAGATGAACTTACGATCGATATTGCGCATTACCGTAAACACGGGGACTGTAAAAACCTGTGGTGTGTTATCTATGATCCAAACAAATTCATCACCAATCCGTCCGGATTGATCGCTGATCTGCAGGGAGAGCATACTTCTAAAGAGGGTGAAGTCAGCGTGAGGGTCTTTGTGCTGTGAGCCGGGTGTTCTGAAAGCTAAATGTTTGAAGCCGTAACGTCTAAAGCACGGGGTACCCCAATGAAGGTACCCTGTGTCAGCATCTCCGATACATTTCTTCCGGAATTGACTCTAAATCAGCTCCGGGCCCAGAATGCCCGAACATAGACCTGCCGGGCTGAACCATCAACAACGTTCACTGAAACTGCATTCACAGTATCAGTACGATGCACGCACGCGCCAGATCCATGTCATATTCAGCAGATCGTTTACCCGCACTCCCCTTCCCCGCCAGCAGGAGAACCATCGTCTGTACGAAGACGGTGTCTGCCAGGCTAGTGAGACTTCCGCTTCGCAGATGAGCGCCTCCATATGCGTGGCGGCTTTGCACCAGGCAACCTCCGGCTGAGTCAGTATTAACGCCAATGGCGTCTTTACTTCGCACACACGGGTTACTTCATTATCTGTCACTGATTTAACACTTAACTGCGCGGTGCGAGGGCTTTTATCTCCGGGTGCATATGAAGCTCCCTGCACTTCTGACGTCACCGGATGCCAGTGAGAGCACTTAAGGTCGGCCACCTGAGCCATCATACTTAGCCCCACAGGCAGTTTCGTGGCGCTGGAAATACTGGGAATAAACCGGGTATGCATCAGTTGATCCCCCCGCGGCGCAAAACAACGGCAATCTGCCCTGCCGTATATCCCGCTCTCACCATCTCATCGATACGCTGCAGCAGTTCCCGGATGATGTCGGTTGCCAGCTGCTCGCTGTTCCAGAAGTACAAACCCGTGTGATCGGGGTTCAGCCACATTAATCCGTGCCAGAAAGGCGACTCTCCGCCTGGGCTCAGAATATCAAGGGTGACGTGCCGGCATTTACGGTGCGTCAGCCGCAGGTGGACCGGAAACACGCCGCCCCACTCTCCCCGGGTTTCACAGTCCGTACGCCAGGCATCACCGGGCTTAAGCGCGTGCAGGACGGCACCAGTCATACGCTGACGAAACTCTTCGCCTCGCGCGCAATAGGATTCGTACTCACAGGGAGATAACGCCCGTAGCCGGGCAAGCGTCAACGGCTCATCTCGGGTCATCTCACCGCTGTGGCTGCTCATGTCACCGCCAGTCAGCCGACCGTAATAGCGGGATAGCTTGCCGCCACGAATATTTTCTTTAGACTGAATAACTGACATATCGGGTTCCTTATAATTTGATTGTCACGCCCTGTGCGGAGTTGCAGCTCCGCCAGGGCACTCTCTTCGGATAGTCGCGGTACTTAACGGTCCCGCTTCCGCGGACCCTGCCATGTTTAAAATGGGATCAGATCGTCAAAGTCCTGCGGCGGTGGCGGATAGTTTCCGGGCTCCGGCCATTTCGGTTGCGGTGCTGACTGCGGCTGTGCCGGGCGGGTCGAGCCCTTTCCTCCTTTGCCACCTTTACCTCTGGCTCCACCCCGGGATTCTGTACGTTTCTGAACCGCGTCCGATGGCGGAATCTGATTTCCCGGCGTTTCCGTTGAATCAGTGTGACCGGCGCGTCCACCCAGCATCTGCATCGTACCGCCGGCATTGACGACCACTTCCGTGGTGTATTTATCCTGTCCGTCAGTGCCCTGCCATTTACGGGTGCGCAGCTGCCCCTCGATGTAGACCTGCCCACCTTTGCGCAGATATTCCCCTGCCACTTCGGCGAGCTTTCCGAACAGCACCACGCGATGCCACTCCGTGATCTCCTTATTTTCACCGGTATGCTTATCCCGCCAGTTTTCTGACGTTGCCAGCGTAATGTTTGCCACCGCACCGCCGTCTGGCATGTAGCGCACCTCAGGATCCTGCCCCAGATTGCCGACCAGAATGACTTTATTGATGCCTCGTGCTGCCATACTTCTTCTCCTCTTTAACTGAGTTGTTCACCCCATCACCCGTTGAGTTTCGGGAGCCGCGGTGTTGACGTTTTTGTGGAACTCGGCTGGTTCAATCCTCCGGTATTCACTTCACCCGTTTGAGATCCTTCGCCGCGAGGGCGTCAACCAGCGCGGGGGATGGCAGGCGTCCGGGGCGCCGGGGACATTTTTTTCTGGTCTAACGCAGTGGCCGGACAAAAATTTTCCCGGCGTTCATCCCATCCTGGACGACCAGGTCGCCTGTGCTTGTCTCAGCCCCGGAGAAAGGACTTAAACGGTGATGACTGAAGGAATGGACAGCATGATGCAGCGGCAACGGTGGCTGAGCGGTAGCGAAACGGCGTTGCACCTCAGAGCGGCGGGCAGTCTGGCCGCCGCGGTTATCTGATTGCCGGGGTGACGCGGTAGAGAACCGGAAAGGCATGCGCGCCTCCGGCCAACTGTGAGTAGAGTCAGCCGTCAGGATTAAGGTTTATATGCGCCCGACAGTGCCGTGCAGGGATACGTGAAGTGAGATAACCGTGAGAGGCGGGCTGCATAACCTGCCCCTTATATAAAACCTTTAAGAATGCGCCGCCGAAGCTCAGCGAATATGCAGCCGGTAAAAGGAGTCAACCAACCCGGAGTCGAATTAAAGAGGAGGATTATCCACATCTGCGCTGCACATCCGGCAAAGAAAGCTGTGGATAATCTGCTGCACCGCCCGCCAGCGGAAGGCCGGTGCAGCATGGTGATTTTTTGAACACTCAGTGCGCAATAACATGAGACATTTCAGGGCTCGTGAAAATTATCCCCCCTCCCCTGCCCGCAGCATCTTGCGCCGTGGTGAAAGTCAGTTAATACTACTGTGATTATATACAGCACACTGGCAGGAAATTTGATTATGTTTCACACCCTCAGGCTCATCAACCCGGCACAAAATCCGCCCCCAAGCTTCCGTCCTCTTTTTCTGGAGCGCGTACCCTGCGGGTTCCCATCCCCCTGCCAGGACTATGCTGAACAGGAGCTGGACCTCAATGAACATCTGATAGCCCATCGCTCAAGCACTTTCTTTCTGCGGGCTGAGGGTAACAGCATGCAGGATATCGGACTGTACGATGGTGACCTGCTTATCGTTGATCGGTCACTTTAACCAGAACACGGCGACGTTGTTATTGCGGAGGTCTTTGGTGAGTTTACCGTCAAGCGTTTGCTCATAAAGCCGCACGGTCCGGTTCTTCAGCCCATGAATCCTGCCTACCCGGTCATTACGCCTGATCCTGAGACCCTGCAGATCTTTGGCGTCGTGATCCATTTTGTTCACACGACGCGTCGGAGAAACTAACGTGTTCGGTCTCATTGACGTTAGGGGTTTTTATGCCAGCGCTGAAAAAGTTTTCCGCCCTAATCTTAAAAATGCACCGGTTGCTATCCTCTCAAATAACGACGGCTGTGTGATTGCCCGCAGCCAAGAAGCAAAAAAATATGTAAAAATGGGCGAACCCTGGTTCAGGATCAAGCATCAGCAGTATCCCGTTAAGATCCATTTTTTCTCCAGCAACTATGCCCTCTACCATTCAATGAGCACCAGAGTGATGTCATGTATTGAAGAAGTGGTCCCTCGTCTGGAAGTGTATTCAGTGGATGAAGGGTTCTGTGACTGCACCGGTATGGAGATGACAATGCCCTATGAAGATTTTGGCCACATGGTCCGGATGCACGTAAAATCTTGCACCGGATTGACAGTTAGCGTTGGGCTTGGTCCGACCAAAACCCTGGCAAAATCGGCCCAGTGGGCAAGTAAGGAATGGCCACAGTTTCGCGGCGTGCTGGCTTTAACGCCCAATAACCCCGGGCGCATAGAGGCGATGCTTTTCAGACAGCCGGTTGAAGAAGTCTGGGGTGTTGGCTCCAGGATTAGCAAGCGACTTAATCTTCTGGGTATCAAAACCGCGCTCGACCTCTCTCGTGCCTCCCCCACTTTCATCCGTAAAAACTTCAGCGTCGTGCTGGAGCGTACCGTACGGGAGCTCAACGGCGAAGCCTGCATTGAGATGGAGGATGCTCCTCCGCCAAAGCAGCAAATCGTTGTCAGCCGCAGTTTCGGAGAACGTATTACAACCTATGATGCGATGCGCCAGGCCATTTGTACCTACGCCGAACGCGTTGGCGAAAAGCTGCGTGCTGATCGGCAGTTCTGCCATCACGTGTCGGTTTTTATCCGCACGTCACCCTTTGATACCGGTCAGCCAGGTTACGGCAGCACTGCGTATGTCAGGCTGCAGGTCGGCACGCAGGACACCCGTGACATTATTGAAGCCGCCGTAAAGTCGCTCGATACTATCTGGCGGCCCGGCTTCCGTTACGCAAAAGCCGGCATCATGCTTGATGAGCTGAGACCAAACGGCATTGCACAACTCAATCTGTTTGATGATGAAACGCCCCGTCCCGGCAGTGAGGCGCTGATGAATCTGATGGATAAAATGAACAGGTCAGGACGATACAACATTGGGTTTGCCGGAAAGGGGATCCAGCCAGAGTGGAGGATGAAGCGGGAGATGCTCAGTCATGCATGGACAACAAACTGGAAGCAGATCCCGGTGGCAAAAGTCTGTTAGGTAGCAAGCCTCCTGACGAATCGAGTAACCAATGTCACCGTGCTCTGTTAACTGGGACCGCAGTCCCAGTTGCTTTTCAAATGAAGTACAGCCTGAAAATATTCGTCCAGCAAGTTCGCCTGGGACCACGGTCCCAGGCGAGCTTTTTGGGTTGACACCACCTTTTACGACCAGGGCAAACCTTAGGTGCCGGGACGATTCAGCATACATTCCTCCAGAATTGATGAACTGGAGAACGGCATCCGGATATGAGACCGGTGTTTATCTATCTGGGACCGCGCTCCCGGTTACCATACGAGTAAGAAAGCGCAGCGAATGTCAGCCGGTTAAGGATGCGTGTGGATACAAGCACTGTATTCATGAATGCGGCCTGCCCACTTGCTGGGACCGCGGTCCCAGCAAGCGGACCGTTGCATACAGCAGCCGCGTTCAGCAACAGCGCAGGCTCTGTCACCGGCTGACTGACGGCGTAACTATCTGTCGTGCGTTGTGTCGTAGGCCAATGGCAAAAGGTGATGGCTGTTCCTTTTTTGTAAATCGTTCCCCGCCCATGACCGGCATTCAGGCTAAATGGTATATCCCGATAATCCGCGAGAGGAAACTCGGACACAGTTGCCGGAGCGGGGAACAGCTGTATCTCAAACCCTCTGCAAGAAAACCTCATTTAAATAGCCGGAAAGATTTACTGTGAAGCCTGACTGCGCACCGGGACCACGGTCCCAGGCAGAATCAAACATGACTGACATGCTGATGCCGCAGTGATGATTCGGGCATAATCCAGACGTTAAGATAATTACTCTTATTGATAATTACTCTTATCGGGGGTGAGCCGGGTATTCATCCACAGCAGAAAAATGCACGGCACCTGGCTGGGACCGCGGTCCCGGACAGGCACCGATCACGACCCGGTGTTAACAAAGAAGGTCAGATAATCTGGTCCAGAGTCACGGTGACCTGAACAATAACGTGTTGTGCTCAGCGGCAGGAACATAAAAATGAAAGTCTGAAGCGGGTGCAGGGGGATGAGAAGGGCGGCCGGAATGCAAATCGGGACCGTGGTCCCAGGAAAGGGAGAGGTATGCCGGCACTGACTGAACGGATCCGAATGTTACCCGGTACAGTGGATCGATTGCTTAAAGGAAGCTGGGACCACGGTCCCAGGTGTAAACGACGTCCCTTTGCTGGGACCGTGGTCCCAGCTAAATCATCAGTGCTGCAGTTGCGTCAACAGTTCTTCGAACCGGGCAATAAGTGACTCAGGGACCCTGGTTTTATCAAGACTGAATACCACCTTATTGCCCTTATACTGGGCCGAGGCACCAGGCGCAAAATCTTTCTTAATGGCAGGCTCCCGGACTGAAAATGCGCTTTTCGTCAGCGCCTTATTCAGTTCCTGCAGGATCTCATCTGCATCATACAGCAGGCCGTTTTTGCGGCCAGCCATCAGGGTCTGCGCCTGTTCATCCAGCAAAGATTCTTTGCCCTCAAATGCCTTAAATAATTGATCACCCGCTCTGGCCGAAAGCTCACCCGGATGTGAGAAGAGCGAGAGCACGTCATGCGGCAGCTTTGATGTGTTGACGCAGCGCGTAATGACTTTACGGGAAATGCCTTCCGCATCGGCGAGTGCCGAGATGTTATTCGCAAATTCTTTTTCCAGCCGCATCGCGTAGCGCCTGCCGCGTTCGTATGCGCTGGTCGGACGGTAATCATTGCCGAGCTTGCACAGTGCGTCCATCTGCTCATCGTCCAGATCGCCCGTCAGCACGCGATATTCAGACGACGTCAGGATGGCCGTCATGCGGCGGCGGCTGCCGTCTGCCACTTCTATCCCGTCCTTCACCTGACGACCAAACGCCGGGTTCTGCTGGCCGTTCAGCAGGAAAGAGGGGATGAGGTCGTCGAGGGCGTCTTCCGTCAGAAACGCCTGCACGCGCTCGTTGCCGCCCCAGACGCGGGTGGACTTTTCGACCTGACCGGCTGGCACGGTTTCCAGCGTGAACTTAACATCCCGTCCGCACACGGGCAGGACAATCGAATTCCCTTTGGTCATGCTGCCGACGCGGGCTATTAACGAATCTACCACCGGGGCAGCGTGCGCGGTGGACGGAGCTGCCGCAGAGGAAGAGGGGGATGCTTTAGCAATAATAGGTGCACGTTTCATCAGCGGATCTCCCAGCGTGGCTTGATCAGGCGGTCAAAGATTTCGTTGCAGACGGGCTCCCAGATGGCCAGCGCGTTTCGCCACGCGCCGGTGGAGGAGCGCTGGTCGATGGCCTGCTCAAACACGGTGCGCATCCTTATCTGTCCTTTGCCGACCTCATCGGTTTCGCGAACGACGTTCTTGAGCACCATGCCGCCCCAGGCGTCACGGATCTGCTCTTCCATCCACGGCGACTGCGAGCCGTTGTTGTTACTGTACTTGGTGAGCAGGATCCTGACGTCGGGCTCAAACCCCTGCAGGTCGACGTTTTTCAGCAGGTCGCGGAGCATGTCAAAGAACTGCAGGGCAGAGGTGTAGTCAAAAAGCTCGGCAGGCGTCGGCACGATCAGCACGTCCGCCGCGCACACCACGTTGATGGTCCCGATCCCGAGGTTTGGCGCGCTGTCGATAACGACCACGTCATAGTCCTGCGCCACCGACTCGATGGCGAGCCGGAGCATCATGTGGGGCTCGGTGGGCAGCTTGCCCTCGTCATAGCGCCCCATGAGTTCGGTTTCAATACGGTGCAGCGCCAGGCAGGACGGAATAATATCCAGCCCCGGCCAGCAGGTCGGCCGGACGGCATAGAAGGCGTCATCGCGCTCGCCGAGGTAGAAGGGCAGCAGCGTATCTTCAGCGTGAATGTGCAGGTCGGGCACCCAGCCGTGATACATGGAGGCCGTACCCTGCGGGTCGTTCCCTTCAACCAGCAGCACCCGCAGGCCCTTGAGCGCCAGATCCTGCGCCAGATGAACCGACACGGAGGTTTTGTAGACGCCGCCTTTGTGCGCGGCCACGCCAATCACGGGAGGGATACTTTCATCGGGCCGGCGCAGGCGGGTCCCGAAAACATCCCTCATGTGATTGATCTGTTCGATGGTATAGCCCACGCGCTGCTCCACCCGTCCGCGCATCTCCAGATCGGGGTAGGGCAGCCTTCCGGCCTTTTCGGCGTCGCGGATAGCCTGAGGCGACACGCCAATCAGATCGGCCGCTTCGCCAACGCGCCAGCGGCGCGTGATCTTCCGTGCCTCCGGGCTGTCGTCGTTAAACTGCGCTACGGCAATCGCCCGGGTCATTTCATGTCCGGCGGCGATGCACTGGTCGAGCGTATTCATCAGTCCCACACTAATCTCCTTATTAACTTTGCATCAACACATTAAATCTTGATATTTAATGCAAAGCAACACCAAACTTGCAAATAACGTCATTCAGTGCAAAGTTTCTGAATTCTGCCCCGCAGAGCGGTGCCGTATGTTCGCCTTACCAAGGCGCCGGCGTTGCGCGCAGCAGCTGCAGCGCCGCGCCGGTATCCAGGCTGAACCGCACCTGCTGCCCGGCGGCCACGTCCAGCGCAAACACCTTCGTATACACCTCTGTTGACTCGGACTTCTCGTGGCCAAGCAGCGCCTGGAGCACCTTGGGGTGAACGTGGTTGTAGAGCATGTGCATGGCAAAGCTGTGGCGGAAAGTGTGCGGCGACACCTCGGTGCTGAGCCGGATCCCGCCGCGCGCCGCATCGTCCACCGCCCGGGTCAGCCAGTTACGCACGGTGCGGTCGGACACGGTCCAGACGGGCAGGGCGCGGCGCTCGCCGGTCTCCGCGTCCGCCTCAAACTCCTCCCGGGTACTCGCAAACAGCCGTCTCATCTCGTCAACGTAGGCCGGATCGGAGAGCGGCACCACGCGGTTGGCGCTCTTCCCCCGGCGCGGACGACCGCCGCCGCTGCGCCGCTGCTTGGCGGTGCGGATCACCACGTGAGGTATGGATTCGTTCAGACGGAAGTCGCGGCGGCGCAGCGCCAGCACCTCGTTGATGCGCCCGCCGGTGTTCCACAACGTGTTGATCAGCGCGTGCTGCGTCCAGTCGGGGACGTGGTGAAGCAGGGCGGCGATTTCGGGGGCCAGCAGGTAGCGGGGCAGATCGGCGTAGGCCGACGCCATGGCGCGCAGCGCCAGCGCCCGCCCGAAGTCCGGCAGCGCGGCCACCGGGGACGGGGGAGCGAGATTGCTCTGCAAAGGAAGCGTCATATGACTCCGTGTTTGTCTGGCGACGCTGCGTGAATTCTGCAGGGGAATGGCCCCGAAACTTCTCCAGAATTCACGCAGCGACGTTTCGTCTTATATGGGGCTATTTTCGCCGGTTCCGGCGCCTGAGGCCACGTAAAAAACCCGCGGCGGCCGGGATCCGCTTTTTCCGATTTAGGTCAATATACCAGAAAACGGAAACAGATAGTTGGCGGGCGGGCGGGTAAAAGGATCCGCGCGGGATCCTGTTCAGCCTGGATACGGTAGGTCGGGAGTGTGCCGCCTGGCATATGTTGTGGTTTGAGCGCCGGCGGCGGGGCGGGGCGCGCCTTTCCTGAAATAACAGAAAGCGGAAAGGCCGGAAGAACAGAGTGAGCCCTACGCTGGCATTAATCTATTCCTGTTGGCAGGACAGAGCGGCGCGGAATTTTGACATGAAACTTCCCGTTATCCCGAGGTTCGGGTTCCTGAATAAGGCCAGCATCGGACAGTAATGTCAGGAATGCCGCCATACGCACGGGATCAACAGCATCAAACGTCGCCTCGGTTAACTGATTGAAGATTTTTTCCATCCCGGGCTCCGATGTCAGTCGGCTGCACTTGCGCAGCTCTTCTTTACCCTTTAATCCGCCGAGTATGAGAGACCGGAATAAATTATCCTTAAGCTCAGGATTATCAGTGACTTTCAGGAGTTCTATTTTAACATCTTCAGGCATGTCTAAATCACTCAGGGGCAGGGCGGCATAATAAGTCTCACATTCGGAGGCCAGGGCTTGTTTCGTAAATAAACTGAATAGTTCAGAGTTCATAATTTCCGACAGCAGTAGACCGGTAACCCGATCGTCTACGCCGCGCAAAATATAACGAGCAGAGTTAATCAGGAACTCATCGGAAAAGAGGCTGAACCAGGAAATAAACAGCGAAATATCTTTATCAAAATTAATTACGGGCAGTTCAGAAACATGCTTGAAATTATCCGTACTGAGCGCGATCTTTTTGTTGTCAATAAGCCGCTTCAGGTTGGTTGCACTAATCCGCGCGTCCAGATGGTGCTCATTGATCTCGATATTTGAGATGAGTTTAAGATAGGTATGTTCATCAAGGCCATCATTGCACACCACTTTCATATGTAGCAGGTCGTATTTGTCTCCGTCAACCACGCCTGGCCCCCCTGATGACAGGGCGTCAGCGTGACGGGAGAGGTATCCCGTCAGAATATCCATATCGCAGAGCTCGCAGATGTAGTCCATCAGCGAAGCCCAGTCAGGCTCAATCCGGTCGCAGAGATAAAACAGATCGTGTAATGAAATCTCTCGCCCCTCATGCGTGGTCTGCGGCTCATCAGGTATTCCGGCAAGCGAACTTAAAGTGAAGGGCATCTCACGAATGATATTCACCTTTACATCGTCACTGAGCCCGCAGAGCAACAGAACTTCGCGCACGGCGTCTCCTTTCTCATCCGACTGGCTGAACACGTGAAGCACAAAGGCATCCGGATGCTGCCTGAAATAGTTCATCATTTCAGGTACAGATTCTCTGGCCAGAGTCCATGGATACGACTGCCCATCCTTGATGGAAACGTTATCCTTATTCAGCAATGCAAAGAGTGCCACACCGACGTTATGCGAGTTCAGCGCATACAGACTTTCCCGACCAATGTATGAGATGCACTCCGACTCAATGCTGGTGAGCGGTATAAAAAGTTCACTGAACTTAACGTCCAGCTCCGCCAGGGTTTTGAGAAAGCCCGGAACCTGTCTTTCCTGGAGTGAAGAAATGATCCTGCTCCCTTCGGCCTCAATAAACTGGCGGAGACGGTCCTCATCTTCAGTTTCGACAGGTGAGACAGATGCCAGGATTTCAGTGAGGATCCCGGTACGGCTGTCGTTGTCGTCAGCCTCATCGAGAATATCGAGCATGTGGCCCAGATAGCCGTTTATTTCCATCGATATACGCAGGAAATTTTTAAATGTTTCAGGCGAGGTGACATGTTTTCTGATTTCGTCAAATACGCTCAGGATTTGCTTCCCGCTCAGGCCAAATAATATGGAAATCATCTCCTGTAAAACAGGTGATTTTTTTTCAAGAAGATGAGAGATTACCTGATAGTGGAACGCGCCAGGTCGGAAAATAAGGTTTAAATCCCTGAGTTCCTCAATAACCAGTTCAACACTATCCAGATTACCGAGTTCGTTGGCTTCAGCAGCACTGATATCCTGAGCAACGTTCCTGATATAACGGTTATCATGAGATGAAATTCCGCCTTCCTGGAAAATAGATCGATAACGCATAAAATCCTGATCGATGTAGCTTTCAGACACCAGAAAATAAAGTGCATCAATGCCACCGTATAGCATTTCATTTTCTAACGCCTGGCGCTGTTCTTTCCCCGTCTGAACATGCTCGCAGGCTTCTTTAATGTATTTCTCAGCAATAACCCCAAACTGTTCGCGTCCGATAGAACGAACTAGCTCGGAGAGGGGAATGGCATTCTTTTTTCTTATTTTTTCTCTTGCATTTCTCAATGATGCCTGAAGAGCGATATACTTTTTATTTTTTTCTTCGCCGATTGTTTTTTTACGTTTCGTGTATTCATTCAGTAACTCTTTTCTCTCTGTCGCTGTGATCTCATTATTATAGTTAGTAATGTTAGCTTTTTGACCAATGACAATTGTGTTAGAGAAATTAAGCAACTCAAGAAATGACTTCTCATCGGCCCTGAGTGATTCAGTGGAATACTGAGTTATATTTTGTCCATATCCGGAGTTAGACATTTTTGCGAAACTGAGATGTACAGAAACGGTTTCCGGAATAAAACGATCAATGATTTCATTGCGAATATCTTCCGGAAAAGCTGCTTTTTCCGCATTGATCGACTTAATTTCTTCCAGAAGTTCCTGTTCTTCCACCTCAAGATAATTGAAGTGATCATAATGCAGGGTTTTATTGATATAGTTTTCAATCAGAGAATACAGAACACCCAGATTTCTGTCTACGAGACTGTAATCGTGAGAGAACGTATTCTTGTAAAATATCATTGCGTATTGCTTGATTGGGACGTTCTGATGCCCTGCATTATTAATGAAAACCTGATATTCATTTGCAATATTTTGGAGACACCGCATATCTCTGATAAAAAGGGCTGTGTATTTAAGGCACTGTCTTCCGTCTGTAATAAGACTTCCCATCTTATCATTGAGCAAAGAGTATGCATTTTTATTATCCATGTAAGGGATGACGGGAAGTATGAAGTCAAAAAACTTTATCCTGGATTCTGGTTCTGAAAAGACATCGTCCCTGACAGAGTAGACAAACCTTAGCGTGTCGTGCTCATCAAGATTATTGTTAACTATCTTATTGATTTCACGTAGCTTAATGAAAATTTCTGGATTTTTCAAGCGGTCAAGATCTTCAAACACAACGACTCTGTATTCACTCAGTCTGGAGAAGAAATAAACAATTTCATCAAGACAGTTATTCAATAGTGACGATTTTTCAACCTGTGTCCCTTCGACTTCACCACTCAAAAATGCAATTTTGCTTAACTTAATTTTCTTGTCAAAGAACCCGGCTCGCGATGCGGCGTCTGCAATATAGTAAAGGGATATCAGGCTCAGTATAAAAACAGCACCTATATTTAAATAATAGAATTTCGCAAGCAGAGCCCCAAAATCAGGGGGTATACTGAATAATTCAGATATTTTTTTATAAAGTATTAATGATACCGCCATGCCTGCAGGTAACAGAAATTTAATGACAGAAATAAATATTCTTTTTATGTGTCTAGAGTTTCTGTTGAGTATCCTGTCAATCCGTGAATCTGGCAGCACATCGCTGTTTTCTTTATAAAGAATCTGTTGAAGTATACTTAGCTCAACCTGCTGATAATTTGCTTCTTTCGTTTTACTCTCCGGCATTTCAAAGCTGGCAAGTGAAACGTTTATAAACTTCCCTTTATACTGTTTTTGCAGATATGAATAAATAACTGTGCTTTTCCCGGCGCCATAGGGGCCAGTAATAGCGATATTTTTTACATCCTTTCTCGAAATCGCATATCTTAGAGCAGTGAAGTATTCCTGCATAGACGCATCGTCAATAATCTTAGCAGTCAGGGTATTATAATTTTCTAAATTTATATCACTCTCATCACCCTGTATATTTTGGTTATTTTTATGAAATGCATCTTTAAAAGCAATATTGATATCATTTAGTAATTTTTTTATTCTTTTCATCCAAAGAATGTCCTTTTCTGAAGCAATATGATGATTTTCTGGAATGAGAGCTGTTTGTCAGTTTGATTTTTATACACTGCTGTATTGCGATGGCCTGGGGATAGATAGACTTTAATACTGACAATAGGTCACCGATTAATACGTTATCCACACCTGTCTGGGAAAATGATCTTCTCCCGAACGGTTATGCTTAGCTCATGTGCCAGCTGGCAACTTATCCACCGGATAGATCAAATAATAAGATCATATTAGGATCAAGTTGAGATCAATAAAGAATAGGATCCGCGCTAAGTCACTGTTTTCGGGGCTCTTAGAGGATCTAGATACACTGTACAGGGGAGCGGATACACTGTACCGGGCAAATGATCCACTGTACAGGGGAAATAGTACACTGTGCCGGGTGGAATTGATCCACTATGACGGGTACTATAAAGATCTTATCCCCACTGGTCACAAATGAAGAATATCTATGGATAACAGTAATTTAGGACTAGTAATCAATGAGGAAGTAAAAGATTCAGGTGAAGTTATACATCTGATCCCTAACCTTCGTCAGACGATCCAGCCAAAAGTCCTGCTTCGCCTTGGTGTCTTTGTACCCACTCTTAAATCCACTGGGAAGGGTGGTCGTAAGAATCACAGCGTAGATGCGACTGACTCGCTGTCCAGATTATCCATTGTAGAGGGTGAGGGATACAATCAGATTCAGATTTATGGTCCGCGACTCGACATGGATACAGATTTCAAGGTCTGGGTTGGCATCGTCTACGCCTTGTCCACGAAGAAGATGGATAAGGATCATCATCTGGAGCTCAATTTCGCGGACTTTGCCAAATACTGTGGGTTTGATACCAAACGCATTGATAAACAGCTTAAAGAGCGTTTTGACGCCTCCCTGACGCGTATCGCGCGTACGAATATAAGCTTTGTTAAGGCGGTCCCCGGTACAGACGATCGTATCACCATAAACATGCACCTTGTTGAGTCGACTTACTACGACAGCAGTACGGGCAAAATCTTCATCAAACCCAACCAGAAGCTCAATACACTGTACCGGGTAGATGGGAAAACCCGACTCTATCTGAAGGCTCTTCAGGTGCTTTCCCGCAAGGAATCGGCACAGGCGTTGTACCTGTATCTGGCCGAATTGCCACCGAACTTTTACCGAATCGGTTTTGACCGATTACGCGAACGCCTGCAGCTGACATCGCATCTGGGCAACCAGAACGCCACGATTAAAAAAGCTCTGCAGCAGCTCAATGACATTGGCTTCCTCGAATACTCCGTTGAAAAAGAGGGCGGCGACTACGTCCTCAACATTCTCAAACGCAACCCCAAACTTTGATTTGCCCGGTATAGTGGATATCCTCCGATACCTTTAACGCAATTCATCCTGCACTTGATTCGTCTGGCATAACTGATAGCGAAGGTGATTTAGTCACAGTGTCACTTATATCCGTGATGGTTACCCTCTACCGTGGATAAGGATCGTTCACTACCCGCTGCAGTGTATGGGTAAACTGAGGCCTTAAACCGATTTAAAAGACGGTAGATGTCCGTCGATTTGCTGGAGGAGGATCTTAAAAAGATCTGAAGTGAAATTTATAATTCTTGAGTAATGATAACAAGTTTGTGAGTACTTACATACTCACATTGTAACTATTTCACGGGGTAGACCTTCTATTAAAGATTGCCTTCAATAACAGTTGATCCACTGGACAGGGTAAAGCAAGTACTTCCCAATCCACTATGTAGGGTGATTCTCATCGCAACATATCCACTGTACCGGGTAAGCACTGAACTGTTCTCCGGAAAGACTTCATTGCGTTGATAACCCGGTACAGTGGATACCCTTATCTGGTGGGCTGCATTGAACTAGTGGTGACAACGTCATGAAATCACGCCGGGCCACCATGAAATCTTGCTTAGTGATCCACTGTACCGGGTAACTTCTCTCTGATGATCCACTCTGCCGGGTAGACCCGTAAGGTTGATCCACTGCACAGGGTGGTTGAATGTAATTCTGTGTTCTGCTCATCCACTATATAGGGGGGGGGCGTGGCCACTCTGAGCAGGACACCATCTATATTAATGCCTGTAAGAACCTTCGTTGATTAATGACGTCATTAAACTTGTTGCTGTTCTTGGGCATCAGTGAGGATCGGTTTCTTCTTCCACTCTGCGCGAGATAATTTTTCCAAGAGATACGGGCTTTAGCGGGGGACGTATAAGGTAAAAGCCCTGCAGGGTGATCTGGCGCTTGTGTTCTGTCGCGATAATGCAGGCAATGGTGTGTTCGCACTGCCTGCCTTTGCTGGGGCCCATACCCGCCCGCGTGAATGCTTTAAGCATGGGACATGCATGGAGAAGCCAGTGTGGCTGCGAACCGAATGTCACTTGCGAAGTTGTTGCATACAATTGTTTCGTCTGATGGCGTTGCCAGGCGGATGTGATACTACCGACCCAGCGCGCGGAATGACCCAACACCACGGACGCGTTAAGTACCGGAAAGTTTTAACTGATTCAGCAACAGCAGTCCTCGGAGAGCGTCCCTCCTTCCCCTGGAACGCCGAACGCAGCCAGAGAAAGGAACGTCACCATTAACCTTGTGCGCAGGTATCGAGCCAACCTTCGAGGGTGTCGGCCCGAATAAGCTCAGCCACGTGGGTTGCTTGCGACTATATCGTTGGGTTTCCGGTATCAGGCAGAAATTAATAAGCAGGATCTGTGCTTTACCTACCGGCATCACGCCAATTAGCGGCCATCCTGAAAAGAGGGGCGGTCTTTCCTTCACGACGGAGAAATACGCGCCGAGCAAGATCAATCTGCCACGACAGAGTATTGAGGCTGATTACCCGGAATTCGGCAGCAGCAGCCCCTGCCTGAGATACGTCTTATTTTCGGATGAAGGGTGAAGATATTCTGGTTAAAATTATCTTAACAGCTTCAGTCTAACTCTTTTGAAAAGCTTAATTTTATATTATTAAACGACTGGAAGTACCAGCCGTTTAACAAGCACAATATAAATCATGTATTGATACTCTTGATTTGACTATCAATATTCTACGAACAACACTTTAACCATTAGGGTATAAGCCCCAGAATTCCTTCCTCATACGCGGTGTACGCAAAAGAAACGTAATCATGTTCATCTCCACGATTATCATCTTTAATTTCTAAAATTCGTCCAATTAAGAAACTCCCGTCAGATTTTTTGTAGAGGAATGCTTCTCCAGTGTTGATTTTATAGTTGAAAGATGAATCGTCATAAGTGCTGATATCGATTAAATCTTCTTTATCTTTATTTTTTATTCTAGCTATCTTGCAACCAGAACTGCCATTGTAAATATATATGCTTTTATTGCTAGCTTTACTAAACTTCAGGTTAAAGCTCATATTGTCTACAGAGATGTTTATCATGCCATTATTTTGAGAATAGTCAAACCCAGCCACATTGCCTGAATTATAATTAGAAATAATGTTTGAGCTTTTGAAATTGGTAAATTCTGCTCTTTTTATTTCATTGACTACTTCAGGTGAAATGTTGTTTTCAGAAAGGAGTTCGTCAAATTTCATTAACCTAATGTGTTGATTGTTCGTTTTTCTCTGAAATTCATCAATGAGTTCTGGGCGAACATAAAGGGCCTCTTTTTCACCACGAACAAACCAGTCACTTTTTTGATCGCCGGTAACAAAAATCACGTCCTTTTTCTCGCGGGCACTAGTTTCAATCAAGGTCATCCATATCAGGAAGTCGCCAATCCCTGTGTCATCTTTTGTACTGTCTTTATAACCCGGAGGGCATTGGGTATCTTGTCGGAACTCCCAATTATCAATAGCATCCTTCTCAGACATGTTTAAAGGGATCATGTTGCTTTTATCAAAAATTTTACTATAAATAATGGTGATAGGATCATTTCCTCGCCAGGACTTTATATCATCTACCATTTTTGAATAGGATGATTTGTACTTTTTTATTAATTCATTAACGTTTTTAGATATTTCACCAAGCTCACTGAACTGTTCCATATGCTGAAAAAGCTTGGAAAGTTCCAATTCAGGTGGAGAAATACGTGATTTTTTATCGTTTAGCGCTTTAACGAGGTCGGCAAGCTTGCCATCCCTGTTTTTTATAAACTCTCGCGCCACACGTTCGGGAATAAAAATCCTTTCTTCATCTTTGAATTTTTTTAAGTAGAGTTTCAATCTCAGTAATATCTTTTTTACCCAGTTGATCGGCTACATAAGGTAACAATAAGACATTTGTATCAAGTATGATTAAGTTTTTTTCGTCCGTGCTGGACAGGAATTTCTGTGGTTTAAAAACATTATCTACTGTAGGAAAGTGTCTTTCCAGTGCAAAAATATTATCAGGTTTTTTTTCATCTGTTTTCTTGGTCATTCCTGCTTCTCCATTTATGGTCGATTAATGACAGATTATACAGATGTGTTTTAAGTTTAACTTATTGAAGTTAAATCGGTTTTTTGTTGAATTTATCTTTCTGATGCAAATTTTCAGCATTTATCTCTTTTGCTCGGTAATTGCGCTAGGGGGCAAATATGAGAATTGAAGGTACTCTAAAACGTTTAATAAACCCATCAATTCTTTTTTCGATGTTAGGGTTTATTAACGAGGTAATTTGGTAAAGTGAGTATTTTTCACTGTACTTATTCATTGGATACTGCCGCCAAGATAAACCGTAAAATTGAAAGCTTAAATACCTTCTGTCAACCAGCGATGAATACTGATGCCCTTTAAGTAGCTTGTAGCAGTGGCAGTAATGAAAGGAATACTGTAATTTAAATGTAAAGATTACTCTTACGGTCGCTACATATGTCTATGTATAGCTGATCTGAAAAACATGGATATATTTTGGTTAGGAGCAATTCACGGCATGGTAAATGTTAATAAACCCGCACCACTCCCTGACTCTGTTGTCACGGAAATGTATGATTTTGTTGATAAATATGTTGCACCTATAAATTTTTTTCCCCGCGGAGATCCACGAAATCCTCCTGGCGATCAATGGGGTACTGGATGGCTGGTAGAGGGTCCCAATGGGCCGATTCTGGCCACTTGCGAACATGTGGCCATTAAGCAATCACAAGGACAACTTGGTTATTCGTGTCATGGCAGTGAATGTGGAATATCTGTTGGTAGTCAATTTTCCCTCCATCCCTTTCCTTTAGACTTTGCCAATGCTGATATCTCTAAGACTTTCCGACGCTTGGAGCATAAAGGGGAATGCACCACCATTAATCACTACGCTGTAAGTCATTGCCCAGTTAAAGATGAATATCTCTATGCTTACGGGTTCCCGGGAGAGGACGCTTTAGCAGGTTTTGGCCAGCATGAAGTAAAAGGGATGGGTGTGTTTTTGCGTGAAGTTGAATTTGATCCCGCTAATTTCCCCCAAATACCGGTACCAGTTAAAGGTACTCATATTTGTTGTGCATGGAATACAGAGCTGGCCACTCCGTTAGTGGGTACGACCGGAAGCTTATCCCTCCCGAATGGGATGAGTGGTTCTCCATTGTGGAATACGAGGTATATCGAAGTTACCCAAGCGGGAGGGGTATGGACCCCGTCGGAAGCTCGGATCACTGGCATAGTGTGGGGGCATTCAGCAAAAACGAGCCATCTCTTTGCTACGCCGATAAATTCATTTCTACATCTATTTTTTTAAGTAAATTAGCCGGACTTACCATGTAGTGCGAAGGTGAGGCCGGCTGTATCAGATCTATAGAATCAGTAAGATCTAGCTGGGAAAATGCATCATAGCGTCGCAGGCGTTTTCAGGAACAACCAGAGTGACGTTAAGGCGTTATGTGTGATCAGGTCAGTATCATCTAAGCCCAGTTAAAAGTGAAAATCGCGGTGCTTTTGTGTTAATTATGTTATTAATCATAACAATACAAAAGTGCACAAAACATTTATTATGTTAAATGTCGTGTCCCGGGCTCGCTAAAACTCAGCTATACCCTTCTTTCTACCCAAAATCATTTGTAGCTAGACAGGATTTCGAGAGACTACTCCACAATCCAGCGGTTGGATACTTCCAGTTAGCCATTAGCCAGTCATGTTGTAGGCTGCCATCCTTTTCAAAGATCGACTTGCCCTGTGAAAGGGGAAATTTGTAATGGTGTGGTTCATCCTCAGGCCCGACGTATACCGTTGCTTCGATTGCCGCACCGGGACCGTAAACATCGGAGAATCGACTGTTTAACTCAGCAATAAGATATTGCTCTGCAACGGTATAAGGCTCTTCGGGAGTAGCCACAAACACTTCACTGAAAGGAGGCTGATCAAGCAAATCGGCCATACCCGGCAGCTCAATGGCTCTGCTTAACATCACCCATTTTGTCTCACCTGGCGCGATACTGAGGGGTTTATTCGCATTTTTGTCTGAGGAAAGCGAACAGCGCCCATACCAGCCTGCTTTTCCTTCACGCGCAACATGACTGTCAGTGATTTTAATACGCGCAGCCGTCAACATGACTGAAGTGCTGCCGTAATTACGAAGTTCCATTATCAGGAAAGCATCGTCGCGCGCTTCGCGGATATCCGGTCTGAACCGGTATGGTTTCAGTCGTGCTTTGATGACAACGAGACTCTCTTTTTTACTGCTTAGCAGTTGTTTCAGGCTGCTAAACGTGTCGCCAATGTCATTGATATAGCCGCACAACACTGCTAACAAAACCAGCGCGCCGGTGGCTTTAGCTCTATGCGTCAAAAGGATGCGCCATAATTTAGATCTAAAATTCAAAGAATTGCGAAACATATCGACTTTTCAGTGGGATGAGAGTTAATGCATCAATTTACAATATGCACTGCAACCAGCGAAACAGCTATGCCTTGCTTTCTTCATGGCTAATCGTGGACAGATAGTGCAGGAAAGGCGTGTTTGGATCAGGTTTCTGCTTCCAACCGGCGCGTGATAGTAATGTATCAACAGCAGAATTTTCGGCGGTAATGCGAACGGCCACTGCTCGAATCAGACTCCCATCCTCATCGAACCCGGTTTCAAGATCGGCTTTTCTGATGAACACTCCCGGAACCTTTGGGCTGACTCTAACAGCGTGGCGCCCTTCCCATTCTGATTCAGCGAGAACACCATAGTTGATCCCTGTCAGCTTGATAGCGTGCATCACGTGCTGTAGGCGGAAGAGGTCATTCTGAGCGAGCAAATCACCGCTGCTGGCCCGCCAGAGATATTCAAGCTTACCGGGCAGATCAGCCTGAAAACCTTTTTCCCGGCCCTCTTTTAGCAGCCATCGAATGTCATTCGCCAGTTCACGCCGAAACAGACGTTTCTTCTCCGCAGTCGCTAGCCATCTGCACAAAAAAAGATTTTCCTGAGCGGGAGAGTTTACTGCCCCTGTCTGTCGAGCCAGGGCAAGAGCAATCAGGCCGCACCAGGCGAGGTGATCCACGTAGAGATTAGAAGTATCCATATTCGAAATTCATACTTTTTATTGCTTTTAACCTTGTGCCGGACCGCCACTCTTCAGGTGAATCACGCAAGAGACTTATGCTGGCGTTGCTAATACCATGAATAAAAAGACCTTATCATACTTACCTGAAGCATTTTACCAGCATTTTCACACTCTTTTTATGCCAGCCATATTGTACGCTATCGTTTTCGAGCAAGCGTGAAAAGTGTAAGTTGCACCCTGAGGAGGATAAATGTGTACTCTATTTATCCTCGATGATAGAGTGAGATCTCAATCATGCTGAGGGCCGCGCGTGATTTTTAACAGAAGCTGCCATACATAAAGGCCTAATCAATCTAGGAAACAGATAAAACCAGCCAGGAAACGCAGCCAGTCTGTTTAGCCGGTGCGTTCTCCACTAACCGGAGTTCACAATGTCGCAAACCATGTCCCAGAAACTCGCTAGAGACAGTCTCGGAAATGCTGAAACCTTTGCAGGAGGTGTTTACGTAACCAAAAACGGTGTAGCTGAATTATTCATTCAGACGGCCGCAGAACGTGATGCGGAGCTGCGTGAAATGAAAGAGGAACGCAATATAAACGCCCTTTTCAAGCTGGCCACGCTGGCTAAAAAGGAAATCGAAGAAGGCAAGGGCATGACCCCGGAAGAAGCCCGGAGAAAACTGCGTGAGGCCAGAAAATAACATCGAGGTATTGAGTGTCGCAGCAATTCAACGTGATTATCGCACCTATGGCGGTGCAAAGTTTATCGGATATCGAATCGTATAAGAGCGGATTTATCGGCACTCAGAGAGCAATGGAACTGGTTGATTTTTTGCTCGATGATGCGATCGAAGCCATTGAACAGGATCCGACAAGATATCGTTTCAACTTTCTTCTTCAGAACAGAGGCATGTTGCTTCGTGAGCGACTGGATGTTGAAAACGAGTATCGCGTGCTGTATGACTTTGACGGAAAAAACATCGAGATATTGATGTTTGTCAGCATGAAACAGGATTTTGAAAAGCAGTTGTACCGGTATAACCTTCTACACTGACACTCAATGCCCGGCGCGCCGGGCTTTCTTTTATATTTCTGACGATTCAATCTTAACCTTAGGGCTGATGGGCAGCCGTAAAATGATAAAAACCGTTCACATCTATTCAATGGGGAGTTGCAATGCGCAGAGTCGCGAGGGATTTGCGAGAGTGCTGATAGAGCGAAATAATCAGAAAACCCCGCTGACGTTTCACTATCAGGACACTACTTCAAAACGGAGCATAATTCAGGGACTGATTGATGGTGCCCTGCAGCTGGACGAAGCATGCCACGTAGTGCTTGTCACCTCAACACGACTCGCCCTGGAAAAGGCTGAGATAGGCGAAGGTCCAAATCGTGATCTCATTTACGAGCTTTACCGCGTTTTGCTAGCGCGCGGTTGCACGTATGATTTTGAGTTTCGGGAAGGACAAGGCGCGGCGCTCAATAAGTACATACTGTCTGACGCTTCCTGATTTAGAAATATCCCTTAATGAAAGATATCATGCGTCTGTAACCCAGCATCCCCGCTAAAAGTCCTGAACTCGATGTCATTTTTCAAATGAACGGCCCTTAGAACGCTACACAGCAAGCCTCAGATATAATTAACTCACCTATTCGATCATCGCCCTGCTCGACCGCCGTTTAAGCAGCAGCCTTTCATGCGCACTGAAGTCAGACGGTCGCAGACGAAAGAAAGAACCCGCAGCTAAAACCCACATCAACGACGAACTCATTAGTTACAGCATCCATTATTACAGCGACTGCAGTTCCGGCCCTTCGGGCCGGGCGGCGGCGGCTGGTCAGTGGGGGCAACCGGGCTTCAGGTACGGCGCCGGGGTTTTGCCCGAGAGGGGCGCGGGGTTTCAGGTTCGGCTCGGATGGGGGGGTAATAATAGCATTAATGAATGCTGTAACTACTGCGCATTGCCCGCCGCCTGCCGGCGGGAGCTGCTTCCCGTTCTGAGCGGCGCGGGCGCCTGCGGCCGCTGCAAGCGAAGGCATTAAATTTATCCTCGGCAGATGCCTGCATGAAAACCTTATTTATTATTTTGATTATTCTTTCTGACGTTAGTCAGGAATGTTTTGCGCGTAGCAGTAATGGTGTATGCAGGTAATCCCCGAATATTAATTGCAGGTAACTGTGATAAAAAAAATGCGGACACTGCGCGTGGCCGCTTTTCCCGCTTCCGGTGACCCGTTGCCGGCGCTACTGCGCCCTTTCAACATCCTGCACAAACGCCACCACCGCCAGTCAAGGCGGTAAAAATAAGAGGGAGGCGTCAGTGAACGATATCGGGCATCTCTGGCCGCGCGGGCTCATAATCGAGGCCCAGCTCCAGCTGCCGCAGGCACTTCCACACCAGGCGATCAAAGTCGTCAGGTGGAAGGTCTCGCCATACGTGGGACGGCCGTTCGCGCAGCAGTTTGGCCATAGCATTACGCCGGTCATCAAGCGGCAGCCTGCTCAGGCGTTTACGGCGCTTCTGCCTGGGCGCTTTATCCCGCCGGCTTATCAGCGTGGCCATGCGCATGTTTTCATACCAGCGCCGGCGAGCGGTGCGAACTGAAGCGTGTGTACCCGGCTCAACTATGCCGTCAGCTTCTGCAGCAAGGCGCGCGTTACGCTCTGCGAGAAACTTATCCATGTCGATGCCGCACAGCTGCCAGAACTGATCCGTCAGTACGATAGGGGTCCGCTTGGAAAACGGAAAATATCCTACGCTAAGGATGTTTTTTATACCGATTGAAGTGCGATGTCCGTTCCCCCCACAGTTCTGGGTCAGCTGACATCGCGTTATCCCTAAATTTTGGCCTGATTGACGCGCGCTGACAAATCCTGATGACTTTCCTTGCGTTCACTGTAGCGATCGGCAAGGTACTCCGTATGACCTTTCAGCAGCAGAGTGATTTTGAACAGCTCTTCTACCACATCCACGATGCGGTCATACCAGGAAGATGGTTTCATGCGCCCGTTTTCATCAAATTCCTGCCAGGCTTTCGCCACGGAGGACTGATTCGGGATGGTGAACATGCGCATCCAGCGTCCCAGAATACGCATCTGATTCACAGCATTGAAAGACTGAGAACCGCCACAGACCTGCATGACCGCCAGCGTTTTTCCCTGGGAAGGACGAACTGCGCCTTCTGACAAAGGGATCCAGTCAATCTGAGCCTTCATTATCGCACTCATCGCCCCGTGACGCTCCGGGGAACTCCAGACCATGCCGTCACACCATCTCACCAGTTCGCGCAGCTCCGTCACTTTAGGGTGAGTTTCTGGTGCATCATCAGGCAGAGGTAAACCGGACGGGTTAAACGTTTTGACCTCAGCCCCCATGGCTGTCAGCAGTCGGCCAGCTTCTTCGGCGGCAAAACGGCTGTATGAACGTTCACGTACTGACCCATACAGAATCAGGATACGTGGTGGTGCCGGATGTTGTAGCCGCTCAGCGATCTGCCTGTCGAAACACTCAGTATTCAGGGCTGGAAACTGATCCATTTTTTCTTCCTCTCTAAAATCGATAATGTTCAAAACAACACATATGTTTTATCATATGTGTATTCTAAGTTTACCGGAAGAGAAAATGCTACAGCCTGTTCAGCTTTTCAAAATTCTGTCAGACGAAACCCGTCTGGCTATCGTGATGCTTCTCAGGGAATCGGGAGAGATGTGCGTGTGTGACCTTTGCGGGGCCACCTCCGAGTCGCAGCCCAAAATTTCCCGGCATATGGCAATCCTGCGGGAGGCTGAGCTGGTACTGGACCGTCGGGAAGGGAAATGGATCCACTATCGACTATCCCCACATATACCTGCCTGGGCCGCTGAAACCATCACTACGTCCTGGTTATGCCTGCGGGAGGATGTCCGGGAATGGCTGGAAAAATCCACGTCGTCATCCTGTTAAATGACACGTATACACATTCTTTAAATCATATGTAATAGGATCCGAAATGTTACTGGCAGGAAGTATTTTTTTACTGACACTGGTCCTGGTTATCTGGCAACCCAGAGGACTGAGTATCGGCTGGAGCGCGGGTATTGGCGCGGTGCTGGCACTGATTTTCGGCGTCATTCATCCTGGTGATATCCCGGTGGTCTGGAATATTGTCTGGAATGCGACGGCGACGTTTATCGCCGTGATCATCATCAGCCTGCTGCTCGATGAATCAGGTTTTTTCGAATGGGCTGCACTGCATGTATCCCGCTGGGGCAATGGTCGCGGACGCTTGCTGTTCACCTGGATAGTGCTGCTTGGTGCAGCTGTCGCTGCGTTATTCGCCAACGATGGCGCTGCGCTCATTCTGACCCCGATAGTGATTGCCATGTTGCTCGCACTGGGCTTCAGTAAAGGGACTACGCTTGCCTTTGTGATGGCCGCCGGGTTTATTGCCGATACGGCCAGTTTGCCGCTTATTGTGTCCAATCTGGTGAATATCGTCTCTGCCGATTTTTTCAGGTTGGGCTTTACTGAGTATGCTTCTGTCATGATCCCCGTGGATATCGCCGCCATCGCCGCCACGCTGGGTATGCTTCATCTTTTCTTTCGCAGGGATATTCCAGCGACATATGACGTGTCACGGTTAAAAGAGCCTGCCAGCGCAATAAAGGACCCGGCAACGTTTAAGGCTGGCTGGATAGTCCTTGTGTTGTTGCTCGTAGGGTTCTTTCTGCTTGAGCCGCTGGGCATCCCCGTCAGTGCGATCGCCGCTACAGGGGCGGGAGTTCTGTTTGCCGTAGCGAAAAAAGGTCATGCCATTAACACCGGGAAAGTCTTACGTGGCGCACCGTGGCAAATCGTTATCTTCTCCCTCGGAATGTACCTGGTGGTTTACGGTCTTCGCAACGCTGGACTGACAGAATATCTCTCCGGGGTGCTGAATGTGCTGGCAGAAAAGGGATTATGGTCAGCAACCTTTGGTACTGGCTTCCTGACGGCGTTCCTGTCGTCGGTCATGAACAATATGCCCACGGTGTTGATTGGCGCATTATCGATTGACGGAAGTACGGCATCCGGTGTCATCAAAGAAGCGATGATCTACGCCAACGTTATTGGGTGCGATTTGGGACCCAAAATCACCCCCATCGGGAGTCTGGCAACCTTGTTGTGGTTGCACGTGCTGTCCCAGAAAAATATGACCATCACATGGGGTTATTACTTCCGCACGGGCATTATCATGACGCTGCCCGTGCTGTTTGTCACTCTGGCCGCTCTGGCGTTGCGGCTTTCCGTCACTTTGTAATGAGATACTGATATGAGCAA
>Ga0308167_1000322_pt1 | contig 96139 bp, 78 predicted proteins | sample PhyCR1_2_FD_202138 | JGI IMG/M metagenome (GOLD analysis project Ga0308167, IMG submission 202138) | Phyllosphere microbial communities from UC Gill Tract Community Farm, Albany, California, United States - DLSLRC.R1 | ecosystem: Host-associated > Plants > Phyllosphere > Unclassified | place...
GAGGCTGCTCCGATCTTCTGGAGCTCCGAGACCGCCCAGCGACTCAGACGAGCCGCTCGGCCGCCTCCACGACGTTGGTCATGAGAAGCGCGACCGTCATCGGGCCGACGCCGCCGGGGTTGGGCGAGACCCAGCCCGCGACCTCCGCGACATCGGGATGCACGTCTCCGAAGACCAGGTTCTTGCCCGTCTCGGGGTCGACCTCGCGCGTCACCCCCACGTCGAGCACGGCGGCTCCCGGCTTGACGTCCTCGGCGCGGATGAGGTGCTTCACGCCGGCTGCGGCGACGATGACATCGGCCTCCCGCAGGTAGCGCGGCATGTCGACCGTGCCGGTGTGCGTGAGCGTGACCGTCGCGTTCAGGTCACGCCTCGTCAGCAGCAACCCGATCGAACGACCGATGGTCACCCCGCGTCCGACGACCACGACGTGCTTGCCCGTGAGGTCGTAGTCGTTGCGCAGCAGCAGCTCGATCACACCGCGCGGCGTGCACGGCAGCGGGGTGTGGATCGGGTTGTTGACGTTGAGCACGAGCCTGCCGAGGTTGGTCGGGTGCAGACCGTCGGCATCCTTCGCGGGGTCGATCCGCTCGAGGATCGCATCCGTGTCGATGTGCTTCGGCAGCGGCAGCTGCACGATGTACCCGTGGCACTCCGGGTCGGCATTGAGCTCGTCGATCAGCGCTTCGACGTCGGCCTGGGTGGCGTCGGCCGGCAGCTCGCGCTGGATCGAGTTCATTCCGATCGCCTCGGACTGACGGTGCTTCATGCCGACGTAGAGCTGGGATGCCGGGTCGGCGCCGACCAGCACGGTCGCGATGCCCGGGACGATGCCCTTCGCCTTCAGTGCGGCGACACGCTCGGTGAGCTCGGCCTTGATCGCGGCCGACGCCGCCTTGCCGTCGAGGATCTTCGCGGTCACTGCTGCAGGTCCGGGTAGAGCGGGAAGACGGCGGCGAGCGCGTCGACACGAGCACGGAGCGCCTCGACATCGGCCCCCGGCAGCAGCGCGAGAGCGATCACATCGGCGACCTCGGTGAACTCGGCGTCGCCGAAGCCGCGGGTCGCGAGTGCCGGAGTTCCGATGCGCAGGCCCGAGGTGACCATCGGCGGACGAGGGTCGTTGGGCACCGCGTTGCGGTTCACCGTGATGTGGATGTCGTGCAGCAGGTCTTCGGCCTGCTTGCCGTCGATCTCCGCCTCACGAAGGTCGACCAGCACCAGGTGCACGTCGGTGCCGCCGGAGCGCACTCCGATGCCGGCATCCTTCACATCCTGCTGCGACAGACGCTCGGCGAGGATCGCTGCTCCGCGCAGCGTGCGCTCCTGGCGTTCCTTGAACTCGGGGGTGCCTGCGAGCTTGAACGCGGTCGCCTTGGCGGCGATCACGTGCATGAGCGGGCCGCCCTGCTGTCCGGGGAAGACTGCCGTGTTGATCTTCTTCGCGATCTCGGGGTCGTTCGTCAGGATGAAGCCCGAGCGGGGTCCGCCGATGGTCTTGTGCACGGTCGAGGAGACGACATGTGCGTGCGGCACCGGGTTCGGGTGCAGGCCTGCGGCGACGAGGCCGGCGAAGTGCGCCATGTCGACCCAGAGCAGGGCGCCGACCTCGTCGGCGATCGCACGGAAGGCGGCGAAGTCGAGAGTGCGGGGGTAGGCCGACCAGCCGGCGATGATGACCTTGGGCTGGTGCTCGACCGCGAGGCGACGCACCTCGTCCATGTCGATCGTCGAGGTCTCGGGGTCAACTCCGTAGGCGACGATGTCGTAGAGGCGGCCCGAGAAGTTGATCTTCATGCCGTGCGTCAGATGACCGCCCTGGTCGAGAGCGAGGCCGAGCAGGGTGTCGCCGGGGCGGGCGATCGCGTGCAGCACGGCGGCGTTGGCCGACGCTCCCGAGTGCGGCTGGACGTTGGCGAACTCCGAGCCGAAGAGGTCCTTGGCACGCTGGATCGCCAGTGACTCGGCGACGTCGACCTCTTCGCAGCCGCCGTAGTAGCGGCGTCCGGGGTAGCCCTCGGCGTACTTGTTGGTGAGCACCGAACCCTGCGCCTGAAGCACAGAGACGGGGACGAAGTTCTCGGATGCGATCATCTCGAGGAACGTCTGCTGACGCTTCAGCTCGCGGTCGAGAACCTGTGCGATCTCGGGGTCGACCTCGGCGAGCGGGGCGTTGAAGTAACGATCGGTCATGACTTGCTCCTCTGACGACGGATTCGAAGGGGTATACCTATCGGCCCAGGCGCGCGGTCGAATTCCGTGGTCAGTCGCTCCCCGGTGGTAGTCCACCCAGACGCCAGTCGCGACGTGAGAAAGCATAGCGGATTTCCCTGTGCTGCCGACTCGGCGCAGGGTAGGTTTTGTTCATGGTCCTTCCCCATTCCATGCCCCTTGTTCCCCTCCCCTCCTCCGCCGTCGCCGGCGACGGCCGGTGGCCCGTCTCCGAGAACACGCGAGTCATCGGCGACTCGCCGGCCGCGCGGCAGCTGATCGATGCCGCAGAGCGACGCAGCGGCATCCGCTTCTCCCACTCCACGGACACGACAGACCCGACCTCGGCGATCGTGCTGCGCGTCGACCCCGCCGTCGCCCCCGAGGGCTACACGCTCACGGTCGCCGACTCCGTCGAGGTCGTCGGCGGCGACGAGGCAGGACTCTTCTACGGGGTGCAGACTCTGCTGCAGCTGCTCCGAGACGGCGACGAGGGGTGGGCGCTGCTGCGCGCCGAGATCACGGACGCGCCGCGATTCGAGCGCCGCGGCGTGATGCTCGACGTCACACGGCACTTCTTCGACGTCGCCGAGGTCAAGAAGTTCATCGACAGCACCAGCGCTCTGAAGTTCAACCATCTGCACCTGCACCTCAGCGACGACCAGGGCTGGCGCATCCAGATCGACTCATGGCCCAAGCTCACCGAACTCGCGTCATCGACCGCATCGCTCGGCGATCCCGGAGGCTTCTACACGAAGGACGACTATCGCGAGATCGTGGCCTACGCGGCCAAGCGGCACATGCTCGTCATCCCCGAGATCGACCTTCCCGGCCACACGCACGCCATCGGCGTCGCGTATCCCGAGCTCGTCGAGGACCCGGTCATGAACGACAGCCTGATCGCCGAATCGGCGCGCCTCGGTCAGCCGCTCCCCGTGGCCGGCGAGCCCTACCTCGGGTGGGGCGTCGGACACTCGAGCGTCCGCATCCACGAGGAGCGCACGTACGAGTTCGTGCGCGACGTCGTGCGGGAGCTCGCCGAGATGACACCCGGTCCGTTCATCCACATCGGCGGAGACGAGTCGCTCGGCACCCCGCAGGCCGATTTCGATCACTTCGTCGAGCGCGCGACCGCGATCGTCTTCGAGGAGGGCAAGATCCCCCTGGCGTGGCACGAGGTCGGCGCGGCTAAGGACATCGCCGAGGGCACGATCGGCCAGTACTGGGGCAAGACCACGCCCGAGGGATCGCATGCCGCGGAGGCCGCGCACTTCGTCGAGCGCGGCGGCGCGCTCATCATGTCGACCGCCGACGTCGCCTACCTCGACATGAAGTACTCCGCGGACTTCCCGCTCGGGTTGACCTGGGCCGCGATCATCGACGTCCGCACGGCATACGAATGGGAACCGACCGCGGCGCTCGACGTGCCTGAGGCTGCGATCCGCGGCATCGAGGCTCCGTTGTGGAGCGAGACGACCCGCAGCCTCAGCGATGTCGAGCAGCTCGTGTTCCCGCGGGCCGCCGCCCACGCCGAGGTCGCCTGGTCGCCACAGCGGGCGCCCGGCCGCGACTGGGAGTCGTTCCGCGCACGGCTCGGCGGGCTGGCCCCGCTGTGGAAGGCTGAAGGCGTCGATTTCCACCCCGCAGCCGAGATTCCCTGGAGCGAACGATGACCACCGATTCCGCAGCGACAGGATCGCTCGTCATCCACTCCGCCCGACTGATCGAGCACGGCGCCGAGGTCGCAGACTCCTGGGTGCGGATCGAAGGCGGCCGGGTCGTCGCCGTCGGAACCGGGCAGTCGTGGAGCAGGGCAGACGAGGTCGTCGATGCGACCGTCGTCGCCGGACCGGATGCCGTGCTCACGCCCGGCTTCATCGACATCCATTGCCACGGCGGCGCGGGCGCCTCATTCGACGACGGCGCGGAGGCGATCCGCGCGGCTCGTGCTCTGCACCGCTCGCACGGCACCACGAGATCGGTGATCTCGCTCGTCACGGCGCCGGTCGACGCCCTCGCGCAGCGCGTCGCCGAGATCGCCGACCTGATGGAGACGGATGCCGACATCCTCGGCTCGCATCTGGAGGGACCGTTCCTCGACCCTGCGCACCACGGAGCACATGAGCCGACGTTGCTGCTGGCTCCGGCGCGCGACGATGTCGCTCGACTGCTCGATGCCGGCCGCGGCACGATCCGGCAGGTGACGATCGCGCCCGAGCTGCCCGGTGGCCTCGACGCGATCCGGCTGATCGTCGATGCCGGCGCTGTCGCTGCGGTGGGGCACACGAGCGCGGATGCCGAGACAGCGGTCGCCGCGTTCGACTCAGGCGCGACCGTGCTGACACACGCATTCAACGCCATGCCCGGCATCCACCATCGCGCGCCAGGGCCGGTGCTGGCCGCGGCCGGCGACCGCCGCGTGGTGCTCGAGGTGATCGCCGACGGCGTTCACCTCGATCCGCACGTGATCAAGCTCGTGTTCGACTCGGCACCCGGCCGCGTGGCGCTCGTCACCGACGCCATGGCTGCCGCGGGCAGTGCCGACGGCCACTACGACCTGGGCGCCGTGAGCGTGACGGTCGAAGACGGCGTAGCGCGCGCGGACGACACCGGCTCGATCGCCGGATCGACCCTCACCCAGGACGACGCGCTGCGCCGGGCGGTCGCTGCGGGGGCACCGCTCACGGAGGCCGTGCGCGCACTCACGGAGACTCCGGCGGCCGCCATCGGATACGGTGACCGACTCGGCCGCCTCGCGGTCGGGCACCTCGGTGACGCCGTGCTCATGGATGCGCAGCTGCAGGTCGTGCGCGTGTGGGTGGGCGATCGCCCGTAGTCGGATGTCGCGAGCGTGATGTCGAGCGACCCGGTGTCGCGCGGTCCGACGCCGCGAGCGATTCGAAGTGCAGTGGTGCTCTGCCGCCACGCCGCCGAAGTGGGTGAAGGGCCGCCGTTCCCCAGATCGGCGGCCCTGTCACATTTCCCTCCCCTGCGCGAGAGCTGGCGGGCCGAGCGCTCCTCCCCCGAGGTGCCCGACCCGCCATGCCGGTGCACTTACCCCTTGCACCAGCGCCTGAGCTCCGCCCCCCGGTGGAGCCCCATGGCTGTCTCACCTGATGAGACGAAGGCGATGCCGATTCATTACGCGGTTCCCCGGATCTTTTTTGAGGTTGTTCTCCAGAATCGATCGATCTGGGCGTGACCAGGGCTTTATCGGGGCGGGCAGTTCGCGGCCAGTTTCTCGGAAGGGGTGGCAAGCCTGGGAGATTGGAGAGAGAATGGGAGACGGCGCGTGATGAAAATGGGGTTCACGCGTCTCTTCATGTGGACGCGCACTCGCGCTCCACGACAGATGGATGACATGGATCAGGACAGCACTTCGCACGAGGAAACGATCGCCGACGCCGATCTCGTCCTGCGCACCCGCTCGGGTGACGCAGCGGCCTTCGGCGAACTCTGGAGGCGGCACTACCCCTCCGGCATGTCCGTCGCCCGGTCGATCACGTCGTCTATCGACCCGGACGATCTCGTGCAGGAGTCCTACACCCGCATCTATCAGGCGATCGTCAAGGGCGGCGGGCCCAACGGCTCGTTCCGCGCGTATCTGTTCACGAGCATCCGCAACACCGCCGCGGCCTGGGGCCGCTCTCGCCGCGAGTCGGCCATCGACGAGCTCGACAGCGTGGCCGACCCCGACAGCACCGACCAGGCGGCCAACGAGGCCCTCGATCGCAGCCTGACCGCGCAGGCGTTCCGCAGCCTTCCCTCCCGTTGGCAGGAGGTGCTCTGGTACACCGAGATCGAGCAGATGAAGCCGCAGGAGGCGGCGACCCTGCTCGGCATGAAGGCGGGCGCCGTCTCGCAGCTCGCGTTCCGCGCGCGCGAAGGGCTTCGCGAAGCATGGATCCAGGCCCATCTCCGCAGCGCAGCCGCGGGCTCCGACTGCCAGTGGACCATCGAGCATCTGGGCGCCTACTCGCGCGGCAACCTCAGCAATCGAGACCACAACCGTCTCGAGCAGCACCTCGAAGAGTGCGCACGCTGCATGATCGTCGCCGCCGAGGCCAAGGACGTGTCGAAGCGGCTGGCGCTCGTGCTGCTCCCGCTCGTCCTCGGCATCACGGGTTCGGCAGGTTATCTCGCCACGCTGCAGGGCGGCGGCACCCCGATCGTCGCGCTCGCGGCCATGCCCTCGGGAATCACCGAGGGCGCGGTCGTCGTCGCCGGAGGCGCGACAGCGGCGTCCTCGAGCGGTGCAGCAGGCGGCGGTACGACGGGCGGTGGCGGGGCAGCAGGTGGCGGAGCCGCAGGCGGCGGAGCCGGTGGTGCGACCAGCGGCGGCATCTTCAGCGGCGTCGGCGCGCTCGTGGGCGCTGGCTCAGCCGCTCTCGTGGTCGCGGGTGTCGTAGCGGCTGCCACCATCATCCCGAGCCTCACCGGCGCGTCACCAGCGGCATCGCTGCCCAGTGCCGGCGACAGCGACTCATCGTCGATCAGTGCCGATGTCGGACCCGACGAATCGATGTCCGACGAGAAGACGCCGATCGTCGACGATGCGGAGACCGAACCCGAACCGGTCACGCCGCCGGTCGAGGCGCCCGTCACCCCTGAGCCAGCCGAGGACATCGCGCCCGCTATCGTCGCGCCGTCGGCTCCGGTCGAGACATCGAAGCCGGCTCCGGAAGAGGATGTCCCCGGAGAAGAGACTCCCGGTGAAGAGAACCCCGGCGGCGAAACCCCCGGAGAAGAGAACCCCGGCGGCGAAACCCCCGGAGAAGAGAACCCCGGCGGCGAAACCCCCGGAGAAGAGAACCCCGGGGAGGAGAACCCCGGCGAACCGGCGGTCCCGACGACTCCGATCGTGGTCAGCCTCGCCGACCTGTGTCTCGACGCTCGAGCCATCACCTATGTGACCCTGAACGTGTCCGGTGAAGCGGGCGCCGACATCGAGGCCCTGCTCGGTGGCAGTCACGGTGGTGCCGACAGCACATCGCTGGGTGACGCCGGAACCGGAACGATCGAGCTGCGACCCGGACTCGTGCAGATCCTCCTCGGCGCGACGGTCGAGATCCACTATGCGACAGAGGCCGGTCCGGTCCTGCCGGTCACCACCAGCCTCTCGGCGCTCGGGGTGACCCTCGAATCCGTCCTGCTCGCGCCTGCCTGCGGTGCGCCAGCCGAAGATCCCGTCGAGGACGCGCCGGCGGTCCCGACCCCGGACGACACGGTCGTGCCTGCACCGGAGCCGACGGACGAGGCCGCCCCCGCTGCACCCGACGAGGCCGCCCCCGCGGCTCCCGTCGAGGCTCCCGACGCGGAGGTCGCTCCCGAGACTCCGGCTCCCGAACCGGCCGCGCCCGTCGAGCCCTCCGCTCCGGTGGAGACGGCTCCTCCGGCCGAGCCGGCGGTCGAAGAAGAGACCGCTCCCGTCGACGAGACTGCACCCGCAGTCGACGAGGCCGTCCCCGCGGCAGACGAGGCCGTCCCCGCGCTCTGACCCGTCATCTGCGGCGAATAGACTGGATCCATGCCCCAGGATCCCGCCTCCGTCCCCGGCGTCGACCGCCCGAACATCACCGCCCTCGACATCGTCCGATCGGTGGTCCTGATCGTCGCCGTGGGCACGCTCGCGCTGTGGGGATTCGCCCTGTGGCCGTTCCCGTGGAACGTCGTCATCGGCATCGGTGCTCCCCTCGTCGTGATCCTGGTCTGGGCTCTCTTCCTCTCCCCGCGTCCCGTGCTGCGCCTGCACCCGTTCCTGCGGGTCGTCGTCGAGCTGTTGATCTACGTCGGGGTCACGATCGCGTGGTGGCTGATGGATCAGCCGATCATCGGCACCGCATTCGCCGTGGTCGCAGTCGGCGCCGGAGTGGTGAGCGGGCGGCGTCGCATCCGATGAGCGCTCTCGACCAGCTCGTCGCCGCACTCGGCGACATCGTCGACACCGATGCCGCGATCCTCGAAGAAGCCCGCGCCGACCGGTCAGGGCACGCAGCGCCAGGTCAGCCCCTCGCGGTCGTGCATGCCGAGACCGTCGAACACGTCCAGACCGTGATGCGCATAGCCACCCGCACGGCCACGCCCGTCGTGGTGCGCGGGGCCGGCACCGGTCTCGCCGGTGCCGCGAACGGCGGCGAGGGAGAGATCGTGCTCTCCACCCGCCGCATGACCGCGATCCGCGAGATCCGCGCCGATGACCTGCTCGCCGTGGTCGAACCCGGCATCCTCAACTCCGACCTCAACGACGTCCTCGCAGAGCACGGACTCTGGTGGGCCCCCGACCCCGCCAGCCGGGCGATCTCGACCGTCGGCGGCAACATCGCCACTGGAGCAGGCGGGCTGCTCTGCGCGAAGTACGGCGTCGTGAAGGACGCCGTCCTCGGGGTAGACCTGGTGCTCGCGGACGGCCGCCTGATGCGCCTCGGTCACCGCAGCGTCAAGGGCGTGACGGGGCTCGACCTCACCTCGCTCGTGATCGGCTCGGAAGGCACTCTCGGCGTGGTCGTCGGCGCCACGCTGAAGCTGCGCCGACTCGTCGAGGGAACCACCTGCACGGTGACGGCGATCTTCCCCGACGTGCGCACAGCGGCATCCGCATCCGCCGCGGTCACCGCGTCCGGTGTGCAGCCGGCGATCATGGAGCTGATGGACTCGGCGAGCCTCGCGGCTGTCGCCGCCCTGCTGGAGCTGCCCTCCCCCGCCGCCGGAAGCGCGCAGCTGACGATCCAGACGGATGGCCCGGCCGCCGTCGCCGAGGCGACGACGATCGCCGAGATCCTGACTTCTCACCGCGGTGTGACTCAGGTCTCGCACGACCGCGACGAAGGCGAGCGCCTGCTGGCGATACGTCGCGCCATGCACCCTGCGATGTCCGCTCTCGGCACGACCCTCATCGAGGACGTGTCGGTGCCGCGCAGTGCGATGCCCGCGATGTTCGACGAGATCGCCCGTATCGAGAAGGCCTACTCGATGACCATCCCCACGGTGGCGCACGCGGGAGACGGAAACCTGCACCCGAACTTCATCTTCGAGGGCGCCGAGCCACCCGCTGAGGTCTGGGCCGCCGCAGACGAGCTGTTCCGGGCCGCGATCGCCCTCGGTGGCACGCTGACCGGCGAGCACGGGATCGGAACCCTGAAGAGCCGCTGGCTGGCCGACGAGCTCGGAGACGACCAGTGGGAGCTGCAGCGTCAGATCACCCGGGTGTTCGACCCGCTCGGCATCCTCAACCCCGGCAAGGTGTTCGCACCCGATGCCTGACATCCACGTCAGCGCGGCGGTCATCGTCGACGACACCGGCCGGGTGCTGGTGGTCCGCAAGCAGGGCACGACGCGCTTCATGCAGCCCGGCGGCAAACCGGAGCCCGGCGAGACGCCGTCGCAGACGCTGATCCGCGAATTGCACGAAGAGCTCGGCCTGCGACTCGACGAGGCCGACCTCGAGCCCCTCGGCACGTTCGTCTCCGAGGCGGCGAACGAGCCGGGTCACCGGGTCGTGGCCGAAGCGTTCTCGGTGTCCATCGCCGCCGCCGAGGTGGTCGTGCAGGCCGAGCTCGCCGAGCTGCGGTGGATCACCCCCGCCGACGCCGAGACGCTGCCGCTCGCGCCGCTCAGCGTCGAACACCTGCTGCCGCTCGCGTGGCCCGCGACGCGGGCCTGAGGGCCGATCGGATCAGATGCCCTGCCAGCTCGGCTTGTTGGCGTAGGTGTAGCGGTAGTAGTCGGAGAGCTTGAGGCGAGACGCGGCGGCTTCGTCGACCACGACGGTGGCGTGCGGATGCAGTTGGATGGCCGAACCGGGGAGGATGGCCGACAGCGGCCCCTCGACGGCGTCCGCGACCGCCTGAGCTTTGCCCTCGCCGAAGGCGAGCAGCACGAGGTGACGCGCGCGAAGGATCGTTCCCAGACCCTGCGTGATGCAGTGCTTCGGCACGTCGTCGATCGAGTCGAAGAAGCGCGCGTTGTCTTCGCGCGTCTGCACGGTGAGTGTCTTGACGCGTGTCCGCGAAGCGAACGACGACCCCGGCTCGTTGAATCCGATGTGTCCGTCGGTGCCGATGCCGAGGATCTGCAGGTCGACTCCTCCGGCTGCCTCGATGGCGGTCTCGTAGTCGTCGCCCGCGTGCTGGATCGTCTCCTGTGCGCCGTTGGGCACGTGGATCCGGCGCGGGTCGAGCCCGAGGGGCTCCACGACCTCGCGGGTGATGACCGAGCGGTAGCTCTCGGGATGAGCCGGGTCGAGTCCCACGTACTCGTCCAGCGCGAAACCGCGCACCTGCGAGACATCGCGACCCGTGAGCTTCTCGCGCAGCGCCTTGTAGACGGGAAGAGGCGTCGAGCCGGTGGCGAGGCCGAGCACGGCATCCGGACGCCCGTCGATCAACTCGACGATCTCGGCGGCGACCAGTGCGCCCGCTGCTTCTGCGTTCTCGACGATGACGACTTCAGCCATGGGAAACGATCTCCTTAGAGGGGGTGGTTGCGCCGACGACCGCTGCCCCGAAGGCCGCGGCGGGAGAGCCGGCAGGGAGCAGTTCGATCCTGTCATCCAGGTGCAGCGAGCGCATGAAGGGCGAAGCCTCGGCGCCGGTCTGGAGGGCTCTGCGGACGCCCGCGAAGAGTCTCTCTCCGAGCGAGGTGAGGCCGCCGCCGATGATCACACGTTCGACGTCTGCGGAGAGCACGAGGGCCCTGACCGCCGCCGCTGCGCCGTGGAACAGGTCGGCGCGCAGGCCCGCGGCGCGCTCATCGCCCGCCTCGGCCGCGTCGAGGATGTCGCGCACCGGCAACGCCCCCGGTCGATCCCAGGCACGGGCGAGCGCGCCACCGCCGCAGAAGGTCTCGATGCATCCGCGCTGCCCGCAGCCGCAGAGCCGTCCGTTCGGGTCGACCGAGAGGTGTCCGACCTCGCCGGCGGTCCCCCGCGCGCCACGCCAGATCGTGCCGTCGATGACGATGCCGGCAGCGACACCCGTGCCGAGGTTGAGATAGGCCATCGAGCCGTCGACGCCGCGCAGCACCGCAGCACCGAGCGCGGCTGACTTCACATCGTTCTCGACCCGCACCGGGATCCCCAGCTGTCGACCGGCGAGACCGGCGAGATCCAGCGACTCGACACCGAGGTTCACGGCATGCAGGACTCTGCCGGTGTCCGCGTCGACGAGCCCGGGGATGCCGACGCCCACCGATTCGACGGCGGAACGGGCGAACCCTCCGTCGACGGCGAGCGCGTCGACGGCGTCGATGATGCTGACCACGACCGCCTCCTCGCCCCATCCGGTCGGACGACGCAGGCGCGCCAGGATGTCTCCGTCGGGCGACACGGCCACGGCATCGATCTTGGTTCCGCCGACGTCCAGGCCCACTCGAACGGGTCGACCGGACAGGCCGACGGGGATCGCACCCGTCATCGGATGGCGCTCCTGCTCGTCTTCGTGTCGAGGCTGCGGTCGCGTCCGCAGGCGCAGATCACGAGACGCCCAGCTGGCTGGAGAGCACCATCACGGCAGCGCCGCGCAGAACGATGTCCTCCTGATGCGTGCGTCGGATGAGCGCATCCTCGAAGACGCCCTCGAGCGTGCGTGCGTGCAGGGTCTCGACCGCGGCGTCGATCAGCACGCCGTCGAGCAGATCCTCCGGGCCTGAGAGCACAACTTCGGACAGATCCAGGGCCGCCACGATCGGGGCTATCGCGATGCCCATGCGTGTTCCGGCGTCGCGGAGGATCTCGTCACGTGACTCGGGAGCGGCCGCGATGGCCGGGCGCAGTCGCGTCTCGCTCAACCAGGCTTCGAGACAGCCGTCCTTGCCGCACGCACAGCGGGGACCGCCGTCTGTGCCGACGACGACGTGCCCGATCTCGCCTGCGGCGAAGCGGCTGCCGAGAAGCGGCTGGCTGCCGGTGATGACCCCTGCTCCGACTCCTCGACCGATCTTGATGAGCATGAAGTCGGCCTTCGCCTCGCCGAACGTGTATTCGGCGAGCACGGCGGCGTTGGCGTCGTTGCGCACGAGCACCGGCAGGTCGAGATCGATGCCGAGCTTCGCCTCGAGAGGCAGGTTGCTCCACCCCAGGTTCGGCGAGCTGAGCACGACGCCGTCTGGGCGCACGACACCCGGGCTGCCGATTCCGACGCCGAGGATGGGCTGTGTCGCCGTCTCGGCGAGCGCGCGCGCCAGCTCGAGGGTGGCGGCGTAGGCGGCGTCGCCGTCTGCGCTCTCGGGCCGTGGCACTTCGCGGCGCTCGAGCACGTCGCCGTCGAGACTGAGCAGCGCGCCCACGAACGCATGGGGGCCCGAGAGATCGAGTCCGATGATCTGGTGACCGACGCGGTCGATGTCGATGAGGATCGGAGGCTTGCCCGGTCCGACCGTCTCGCGCACTCCCATCTCGACGACGATGCCGTCGGCGATGAACTCGGCGACGAGGTCTGAGATGGTGACTCGGGTCAGGCCGGTCTCTCGTGAGAGGTCCGCACGACTCATCGCGCCCGAGTGGTAGAGAGTCTGCAGAACGAGAGCGCGGTTGTGGCCGCGAGCGTGCTCCGGGAGCACCTTCGATCGAGAGCGCAGGTGGCGCCCGGGGCCGAAGGCGTGTGCGCTCGCGGCGACGTAATCTGGCGACGTCGAAGGACGCGATCCATCCGATACGGACATGTTTGTTAGTAGACCTTACGAACAAAAATTTCGCAACCCCTGCCTCATGTAGCACAGGGAGGGTTACGGAAACGTTACATTATGCCGAGAGTACCCCGTCGGCGGTGCCGTGGGACCCGGACAGGCGCTCCACGAGCCCGGCCACGATCTCCTGCCGAGCCTCACGAGTGAGGGGCTTCCCCGGTAATCCAGGACGCCTCTGCGTCGGTGTCGGACCGTCGAGAGGACGATACCGCACCCCCGACTCCGCGAGGCGTCTGAGGTGGGTCGGAAGCCTGCGGGCGAACCCCTCGTACGGGGGAGGTTCGCCGCCGTCCCACAGTCGCTCGGCGATCGCCGCGAGACGGGGAAACATCGCGAAGTCGACACGGTCTCTCGTCGGGAGGTGCTCGGTCCACACGTTGGCCTGCCCTCCGGACGCGCCGTCCTCGACGCGCAGCGCGTACGCGCGCTCGATCGGCAGCGGCGGTCCGACCCTGATCGGCTCCTCCCCCGACTCCGACTGCGGGTAGTCGAGATACACCTCGAGGTCGGGGCACGCGATCACAGGGATGCCGCGCCGCAGCGCCTCCCGCATGGCGACAGGGCCACGCCACGCGAGGACCTGCACTCCCTCGGGGACGTCGCCCTCGAGCACCTCGTCCCAGGCGAGGGCGGTGCGTCCGCGGCTGCGGACGTGCGCCACGAACTGATCCGTGAACCACGGCTGCACATCGTGCGGAGTCGCGAGACCGAGCTCGCGCATCCGCTCGCGCGCAGCGGCGCTCTGCGCCCACTCGGTCACCGGAACCTCGTCACCGCCGATGCCGATCCACGGAGAATCGAAGAGATCGCACAGCGCGTCGATCGCCGCCCGCCCGAAGGCGAGAGCCTCGTCCGTCGGGGCGAGCGTCCGAGGATTCACGCCGAAGCGCGACCACGGCACGACGACAGGCTCGCCGACGTCGGTGTTGCCCAGCTCGGGATAGGCGGCGAGACCCGCCTGGATATGTCCCGGCAGCTCGACCTCGGGCACGACCGTCACGAATCTCTGGGCGGCGTAGGCGACAAGGCGACGCAGCTCGGCATCCGAGTAGTGCCCCTCGTGCACACCGGCCTCGACCGTCGCGTGAGGACCATGTCCCCGCTGCGTCTCCTCGCGGCGACCGCCCACTTCGGTCAGACGCGGGAACCCCGGCACCTCGAAGCGCCATCCCTGGTCGTCGGTGAGGTGCAGATGCAGGTGCGTGAGGTGGTGGTCAGCCATCAGATCGACCAGTCGCTCGAGATCCTCGACGGGGCGGAAGTGCCGCGCGACGTCGAGCATCACTCCCCGCCAGGCGTAGGCGGGCGCGGACTCCCAGACCCCCGCGGGGACCCGTGCACGATCAGCGCCCGGTTCGCGCAGTTGCCGCAGCAGCGTGACACCTCGGAACACTCCGGCTGGGCTGGCACCCGAGACCTGGATCCCGTGAGCGGCGACGGTCACCCGGAAGGCTTCTGCGCCCACGCGCTCTCGGGCGAACGGCTCGTCCGAGAGCGACTCATCGATGCGGAGGGTGATCGCGGCGGGCGAGTCCGGAGCCGCGCGAAGGCCGCCGAGACGGGTCGCGCTGACGGCGAGCGCGTCGGGAGCCGTGACCGGTGTGCGAGAGGTCCAGTCGAAAGGGGCAGCAGCCGGGTCGATCACCGAGCGGATGTTCGGGACGGGCGCACGATGGGGCGCAGGAGTCATGGTCAGAGCGCGACCCGGCGTCGCGCCGGACGCGCGACCCGCCACCACCACGGGCACACCGCCGACGAGCACCTCGTCGATCCCGACCGGCGCGCGGTGCGGTTCATCGAACGTCGCCCCCGCCGAGATGGTCTCGGGATCGAACAGCACCAGATCGGCCGTCGCTCCTTCGCGGATCAGGCCTCGTGGTGCGTCGCCCCGATCGAGGCCCAGTCGCATCGCCGGCGTGCCGGACAGATGCCGAACGGCCTGTTCGAGGGAGAGGACCCCGAGCTCGCGCACATAGTGCCCGAGATAGCGGGGGAAGGTTCCCCGGCCCCGCGGGTGCGGTCGCGCCCCGATCAGGATCCCGTCGCTGCCGCCGCAATGCCGCGGGTGCCGCATGATCGCGCGGACGTTGTCCTCGTCTCCGATGTGCATCAGGATGCCGGTCGCACCGCCGTCTTCGAGGATCGTGTCCAGCACGACGTCCACGGCGCGTCTGCCGGACGATGCGGCAATCTCGTCGACGGTGCGCCCGACGAGGTCTGCGAGGTCGGGCGAGGAGGTGCCGGAGATCTGGATCGCCGACCAGTCGGCGCGTTCTCCATGGAATCCGTCGCAGCCGATCTCCTCGAGCTCGACACGCACGGCCTCGCGACCCGCCTCGTCGAGGGCGGCGATGGTCGCCAGCAGGTCACCTGTCTCGGCGAGCCTGCTCGGAAGCAACGCCGACAGCGTCGTGGCGCCGGGAAGGTAGGGGTACGTGTCGAGAGTGACGTCGACGCCGTCGTCGAGCGCCTCGTCGACGAGTGCCAGCAGCTCCGCCGCGCGTCCGCGATTCGGCGCGAAGTTCATCGTCGCGTGCGTCAGATGGATCGGGCACCCCGTGCGGCGACCGATGTCGAGCGCCTCACGGTAGGCGTCGAGGGCTCCCCCGCCATAGCTTCGGGTGTGCGGCGCCCAGTATCCGCCACGCTCGGCGACGACGCGGCAGAGCGCCTCCAGCTCGGCGGTGTCGGCATACATGCCGGGGGTGTATGTCAGCCCGCTCGACATCCCGAACGCTCCCGCGTCGAGCGCCTCGCCGAGGATGCCGGACATCTCCGCGATCTCCTCGCGGGTCGCCGCGCGGTTCTCGTGGCCCACCACCATCATCCGCAGGTTGCCCTGAGGCACCAGGACGGCGGCGTTGGCCACCGACACCTCGTCGATCGCCGTGAGCAGATCACCCATCGAGCGCCAGGGGGCAGCGGACGGCATGCCGTTCCAGCCCGCGATCTGAGCGGGGATCACTGCTGCTGCCGCATCGTCGAGCGGCGCGTAGCCGAGTCCGTCCTGGCCGAGCACCTCCGTCGTGACGCCCTGCAGGATCTTGGCGTCGTGCGCGGCTCCGCGCAGCACGGCCAGCTCGCTGTGCGCGTGCATGTCGATGAAACCGGGCGCGAGGACCAACCCCGTGGCGACGATCTCGACCGCATCCGCCGGCAGCTCCAGCCGCCTCTCGTCGCCCTCGCGGATCACAGCCACGATGCGCGATCCCTCGACCGCGACATCGGCGACGTACCGCTCGGCGCCGGTGCCGTCGACCACCGTGGCACCGCGGTAGACCCGCACCGGCTTCTCGGCGCTCAGAAGCATGTCGCCACCGCTCCGATCACACGCGGATCCGCTGCGTCCGGGTCGTCGATCATCGCCACCACTCGCCACTTGTCGAAGGCCGTGCACGGGTGCGACAACCCGAGGCGCACGACGTCGCCGACGGCGACACCCGCGCCGTCTGCGAGGTCGAGGAACGCGTGCTGATCATTGAGAGCGGTGATCCGTCCTTCGACCGACTGCGGCACGGGCAGATCGAGGTCGAACGGCACGTCGCGACGCCCCGCATCCAGGAGTGCGAGTCCGTGCTCTGGCTGAGAGACGACGCGCGACCAGGCATGCATCGCCGATCGCAGCGGTTCCGTCGATGTCAGCGGGCCGAACGGCGACATGCGCGAGTAGAAGCCGTCGTCGTGGATCTGGAATGCCCCCGAGCGCAGCACGATGTCGGCATCCTCGCGCTGCGGGGCCAATACCGCCGCGGCTCGGTCGGGAAAAGCGCTGCCGCCTGCGCTGAGCACGGGGCGGACGTCGGGCGGGTAGGCGAGACGTCGATGCAGCTCGACCAGCGTCGACAGATAGGCGTCGACCGCCGCGACCGATGCGTCTTCCCGGTCGGGGCCGAACGGACCCTCGTATCCCGTGACGCCGGCGAGCCGTAGACCGGGTGCCTCGAGGATCGCCTGGGCGATGCGCTCGCCCTCCTCCACGCTGCGGGCACCGGTGCGGCCACCCCTGCCGCCGAGTTCGACGAGCACGTCGAGCGGGCGATCAGCGCCCTCGAGCGCGTCTGCGAGGATGCCGACGGTGCCGACGGAGTCCGCCCAGCACAGGATCCGCAGATCGCGATCCGCAGCGAGCAGTTCGCCGAGATGGCGTGCGGCCGTGCCATCGGTGACCGAGTTCGCGATGAGCACGGTGGAGACCCCCGCCTCGACGGCGACCTCCGCCTGCCACGGCGTCGCGACCGAGATGCCCCACGCCCCCGCGTCGAGAAGTCGCTGCCACAGCGCCGGTGCCATCGTCGTCTTGCCATGCGGCGCGAGGAGCACACCCTGTCGCTCCGCCCACGCGAAGACGGTCGACTCGTTGTGCGCGAGCGCGGCCTCATGCACGGTCAGGACCGGAGTGACGAGGTCGGAGAGGTGCAGACCCGCCCCGGCGACCTCCGAGAGTCGGAGCCCCGCGGATCGCGAAGGGAAACCCTTCGCCCAGGTGCCGAGAACAGGATCCGGGATTTGTAGAGGCATCTAACAAGGCTACTAGGCTGGCCTCATGACCGCGAAGATCCGAGTGTCGACCGACGCCGCCCCCGCCCCCGCCCACACCTTCTCGCAGGGCATCCGCAAGGGCCCGATCGTGCAGGTCTCCGGTCAGGGTCCCGTCGATCCCCAGACGAACGAGTATCTCTTCCCGGGCGATGTCGCGGCTCAGACCACGCGCACCCTCGAGAACGTCAAGGCGATCGTCGAGGCCTCGGGAGCGACGTTCGACGATGTCGTGATGCTGCGCGTCTACCTGACCAAGCGCGAGGACTTCGCGATCATGAACGATGCGTACGGCGCCTTCGTGACCGCGCACACGACCAGCGGCGTCCTGCCGTCGCGCACCACCGTCTTCACCGGTCTCCCGCGCGAGGAGATGCTCGTCGAGATCGACGGCCTCGCGGTCGTCACCGACTGACGCGAGAGGGATCTCCACAGGTCCGCGGACCGTTGCCTCCCCGTTATACGCGATCGCGTAGCATATTGCTAAAGACACGCGAGAAACCGGGGGGTGATGTTCGTGACCGATCTGATCTCAGCGCAGGATGCGAAGACCGAGAAGCTGACCGAGGCGACCGCCTCCGGTGACCAGCTGCAGAACGGCGCGCCCGGCGACTCCGGCAATGCTCCCACCGACTCCCAGCCGCCGAGCAGCGGCGACCGGGAGCTCGCCTGGGCACCGAACGAGCCCGCTCCCAAGAAGAAGCGTCTCGGCCTGTGGATCGGCCTCGGCGTGGGAGCCCTGGCCCTCGGCGCAGGCGCCGCATCGATGATCCTGATCGCCCCGGGCACGACTGTCGCCGGAATCCCCGTCGGCTGGCTCACTCCCGGAGCCGCCGCAGAGACCATCCAGGCTCACGTCGCCGAGACCGAGGTCACTCTCACCGGAGCCGGTGACGACATCGTCCTGACAGGAGCCGACCTCGGTGCCGCGATCGATGCGACCGCGCTCGCCGACGCGGCCTTCGCGGAGCGTCCGCTCTGGAACGTCACCGCATGGATGGGCGATCCCGTCGCCGGGGACATCACTCTCGACCCCGCCACCGCGGAATCCGCGCTGCGCGAGGCAGTGCCGTCAAGCTTCGAAGACCCGGTCGATGCCGGCGTCGTCTTCGACGCCGCGGGCGGAGGCTATGCGATCACGCCTTCGGCACCGGGCACGGGCGTCGACGTCGACGGCCTCACCGCCGCGATCGTCGCGACGATCGCGGACGGCGGAAAGAGCCTCGAGTTCTCCGGCGCCCCGGCCGAAGCTGCCCCCGCCGTCACCGACGAGGACGCCACGACCGTTGCCACCTCACTGAACACGATGCTGGGTTCGATCGGCTTCTACATCGGCGAAGAGCGCACGGTCCCCGTCGACCCGGCGACCGCCTCGACCTGGATCTCGGTCGTCGAGGACGAGGGTGAGCTGAGCGTCGTCGCGGATGAAGCCGCGATCCAAGCGACGATCGACGCCCTTCCCGCAGCCGTCAACCGGGAACCCGTCAACGCGACGAACATCGTCGACTCCGGGGGCGAGATCCTGCGCACCGTCGCCGAAGGCGCCAACGGCCGCACGATCGGCGACACCTCGAGCCTCGCATCCGACGTCGCGGCGAAGCTGGAGGCAGGCGAGGGTGTCTTCCCCATCGAGGTGACCGAGACCCCGTTCGAATCGGTCAACCTGGTCCGCAAGATCGACGTGGACCTGAGCTCTCAGACGGCGACTCTCATCGAGAACGGCGCCGTCGTCCGTTCCTGGGCGATCTCGTCGGGCAAGAGCGCGACGCCCACCGACACCGGCAACTTCCGGGTCTACGCGCATGTGCGCGAGCAGACGATGAAGAGCCGCGAGCCGGACGGGTCGATCACCGAGACGCCGAACGTCCCCTGGGTCACGTACTTCAACGGCGACGAGGGCTTCCACGGCACCTACTGGCACAACGACTTCGGCAACCCGCGCAGCCACGGCTGCGTGAACATGCCGATCGACGTCGCCAAGTACGTCTACGAGTGGTCGCCGGTCGGCCTCGAGGTGTCGGTCCACTACTGAGCCTCGCTCCCGACAGAGCTGGCGACCAGTCGGCTCTGAAGGCCACGACCCTGCGTGTCGCGGAGAACAACGAAGGAGGGGCCGGATGCACGTGCATCCGGCCCCTCCTTCGTCTGTCCGTGTCAGCTCAGTGCGTCGACGATGCCGTTCAGCGTCGTGGACGGGCGCATGACGGCTTCGACCAGTGCGTCGTCGGGGCGGTAGTAGCCGCCGATCTCGACGGGCTTGCCCTGCACGGCGTTGAGCTCGGAGACGATCTTCTCCTCGTTCTCCGCGAGCGTGGCGGCGATCGGCGCGAACGACGCCGCGAGCTCGGGGTCCTTCGTCTGCGCCGCGAGCTCCTGCGCCCAGTAGAGCCCCAGGTAGAAGTGGCTTCCGCGGTTGTCGATCGTGCCGAGAGCGCGACCAGGAGAGCGGTCCTCTTCGAGGAAGGTTCCCGTCGCAGCGTCCAGCGTCTCCGCGAGGACGCGGGCCTTCTCGTTGCCCGTGCGGTCTGCGAAGTGCTCGAGCGATGCGGCCAGCGCGAAGAACTCGCCCAGGGAATCCCAGCGCAGGTAGTTCTCCTCGACGAGCTGCTGCACGTGCTTGGGCGCAGAGCCACCGGCACCGGTCTCGAACAGTCCGCCGCCCGCGAGCAGCGGGACGATCGACAGCATCTTGGCGCTGGTGCCGACCTCGAGGATCGGGAACAGGTCGGTGAGGTAGTCACGCAGCACGTTGCCCGTCACCGAGATGGTGTCGAGGCCGTGACGCATGCGCGCGAGCGTGTAGCGGGTGGCCTCTTCGGGGGCGAGGATCGTGATCGTGAGCCCCTTGGTGTCGAGCGTCGCGAGACCCTGGTGCACCTTGGCGATGATCTGCGCGTCGTGCGAGCGGTTGGCGTCCAGCCAGAACACCGCGGGCGCTCCCGAGGCGCGAGCGCGCGTGACGGCGAGCTTGACCCAGTCCATGACCGGAATGTGCTTGGTCTGCGTCGCGCGCCAGATGTCGCCGGCTCCGACCTCGTGCTCGATCAGCACGGTGCCCTCGCTGTCGAGGACCTGGACCGTGCCGGGAGCGGCGATCTCGAAGGTCTTGTCGTGGCTGCCGTACTCCTCGGCCGCCTGGGCCATGAGCCCCACGTTCGGCACGGTGCCGATCGTGGCGGGGTCGAGCGGGCCGTTCGCGATCACATCGTCGATGACGGCCTGGTAGACGCTCGCGTACGAGGAGTCCGGGATGACCGCGAGGGTGTCGGCCTCGCCGCCATCCTCGCCCCACAGCTTGCCGCCGTTGCGGACGAGCGCGGGCATGGAGGCGTCGACGATCACGTCGCTGGGCACGTGCAGGTTCGTGATGCCCTTGTCGGAGTTCACGTACGAGACGCGCGGGCCATCGGCGAGCGCGCGGTCGAAGGCTGCGGCGATCTCCTCGCCGCCGGCGATGCCGCCGAGACCCGAGAGGATCGACCCGAGACCGTCGTTCGGGTTGAGGCCCGCCTCAGCGAGCTTGTCACCGTACTGAGCGAACACGTCCTTGAAGAACACCCTCACGACATGCCCGAAGATGATCGGGTCGCTGACCTTCATCATCGTGGCCTTGAGGTGCACCGAGTAGAGGATGTCGTCGTTCTTCGCCGTCTCCATCGTCTCGGCGAGGAAGGCGTCGAGGTGCGCGGCCGAGAGGAACGTGGCGTCGATGATCTCGCGCGGAAGGACCTTCAGCCCCTCCTTCAGAATCGTCACGGTGCCGTCAGCGGCGGTGTGGCGGAAGCTCAGGACGTCGTCGCGTGCGGCGACCCAGGAGCGTTCGTTGTGCTTGAAGTCGTCGTGACCGAGCGTCGCGACGCGGGTCTTCGAGCCCTCCGCGAACGGCTTGTTGCGGTGCGGATGCTTCTTGGCGTAGTTCTTGACTGCCAGAGGCGCTCGGCGGTCGCTGTTGCCCTCGCGCAGCACGGGGTTGACCGCGGAGCCCTTGATGCGGTCGTAGCGAGCGCGGACGTCCTTCTCCTCGAGGGAGGTCGGCTCGTCCGGGAAGTCGGGGATGTCGTATCCCTGCGACTGCAGCTCGGCGATCGCGCCCTTGAGCTGCGGGATCGAGGCCGAGATGTTCGGGAGCTTGATGATGTTCGCCTCGGGGAGCGTCGCGAGTCCGCCGAGCTCGGCGAGCGAGTCGCCCACCTGCTGCTCGGGAGCGAGCTTCTGCGGGAATGCGGCGAGGATGCGTCCGCCGAGCGAGATGTCGCGGGTCTCGACCTCGATGCCCGCCTGCCCCGTGAAGGCCTTGATGATCGGCAGGAAGGAGGCGGTGGCGAGAGCCGGTGCCTCGTCCGTGTAGGTGTAGATGATGGCGTCGTCGGTCACCAGGAGGTTCTCCGTTCGCGAGGGCATATTTGTCTCGATACCAAGATACCTGAGGCGCTCCCGGCGCACGTTCGCCGCGAGGAGGCGCCGACATCGACTTCCGGCATTCTGCGCGTGCGCACCCCTGACGAAAGTCGAGGTTTCTGCGCGGGCACCCCCGCGAGGGGCTAGCCTGTGACTATGTCCGAACTGCGCATGGTCGAACTCTCAGCTGCGACGATCGTCGCCGTGAACAACCTGTCGCTGAAGCCCGGACAGGAGCAGTTCCTCGCTCCGGTGTCCTACGGCATCGCGGCGACGGTCATCAACCCGCAGACCTCCTGGCAGCGGGTCGTCCTCGAAGACGATCAGGTCGTCGGGTTCGTCAGCGCCAACTTCGACGCCGAGGCTCCGGAGGAGCATTTCCGTTCGGTGCTGTGGCGCATCAACGTCGACGCTGAAGGCCAGGGCAAGGGCGTCGGCCGCTTCGCGGTCGAGAGCCTGCTCGAGGAGGCCCGCAACCGCGGCTTCGACCACGTCAACGTCATCTACGAGGCCGGAGAAGACGGCCCGGAGGCGTTCTTCCTGCGTGTCGGGTTCACCCCGGTCGGCGAGACCGAGTACTCAGAGGTCATCGCCCAGATCCGCGTCACTCCGTAGACCGGCGGCGGGGTCTCGAATCCCCTCCCCCATCGAGGCCCCGTCGCCCTGTCCGGTGACGTGATGGGACCGCTCCCGCAGCCTCGAGCACGAATTTGTTGCGGATGACCACAAAAGTGTTGCGCGCGGCGTCGAACTCTGCCTATCATCACTTTCGGAAGCGCAAGCGAAACGCTTCGACGATGAACCGATAGCGACGATGGAGTCCTGATGACGACGATTCACGAGGTGGCCCAGGCTGCCGGAGTGTCGATCAGCACGGTCTCCTATGCGCTCAGCGGCAAGCGCCCGGTCTCGGAGAAGACGCGTCGGCGCATCGAGGACGCGGTCCAGACGCTCGGCTACGAGCCCGATGCCGGAGCACGGATGCTGGCTGGCCGCCGCACACAGATCTTCGGACTCACCGAGCCTCTCCGTGCCGACACCCACGCCCCCACGCACATGGCCTTCGTGCTTGCTGCAGCCGTCGCCGCCCGCCGCCGTGGCTACGACATCCTGCTGCTGACCGACGAGCAGGCATCCGAGGGGATGAACCGCGTCGCCGCGAGCAACCTCGTCGACGCCATCCTCGTGCTCGACGTGGCGCCGGACGACGAGAGAGCGGAGATCGCCCGATCCCTGCGTTCCCCGACCGTCTTCATCGGCATCCCGGACGACGCGGACGGTCTGACCTGCGTCGACCTCGACTTCGAAGGCACAGGGCATCTCGCCGTCGACCGACTGGCCGATGCCGGGCACACCTCCGTCACCCTGCTCGGACAGACCGAGGTCTCGTACCGCAAGTCGAACTTCCCCCGACGACTGCTCCTCGGCGTGCAGGACCGAGCGGCCCAGCGAGGAGTCGACCTCGACTGGGCGACGACCGGAGACACGACGACCGACGCGTCCGCTGTGCGCGCCGCCGCCGAGCTGGCATTGAGCCGCGGCGTCCGTGCGTTCATCGTGCACGCCGTCGGCGATGTGCACGAGATCCTCCTCGAGACGATCGCAGCCCACGGGCTGACGGTCGGCGAGGACGTGTCGGTGATCTCGGCCGCCGCCTCGTTCGACACGTCCTCGCTCGCGGTTCCCGTCGACACGATCCCGCTCGTGCCGCAGAAGTCGTGCGAGCTCGCCGTCGATCTCGCCGTGCGGCACCTGGAAGAGCCGGGCACGCCCGCCCAGATCCATCTCATCCCCCCCGAGTACCACGTCGCCGGCTCGGTCGCCCCCGCCCGGGAGTGACCGCCCGCGGAGAACGCAGCCGCATCGCTGTTGTCGAAACGCTTCGACGACAGCCTCATCACAACTGAACACCCGACCCACTGAAGTGTCCGGCCCCAGGGCCACTGAGAAAGGAGTGCCGACGATGGCACGCACCACACGCAGGACGAAGACGCTGGCGGCTCTCGCCGCGCTCACCGCGACAGGCATCGCACTGAGCGGCTGCACTGCCGGTTCGGCAGACGAGGGCGGCGACGGAGACACCCTCAAGCTCTGGCATTACGAGGGTGCGGACAGCGCCATGGGAAAGGCCTGGGCCGAGGCGATCGCGATCTTCGAAGAAGAGACCGGAGCGACCGTCGAGTTCGAGGAGAAGTCCTTCGAGCAGATCCAGAAGACGGCCAGCCAGGTGCTCGACACCGACGCGGCACCCGACCTCATGGAATTCAACAAGGGCAACGCGACGGCGGGATTCCTGGCCTCCACCGGACTGATCACGGACATCTCCGACGCCGTCGAGGAGTACGGATGGGATGAGAAGCTCGCTCCCTCGCTGCAGACCACCGCGAAATACTCCGAAGACGGCGTCATGGGCGGCGACACGTGGTTCGGCGTCCCGAACTACGGCGAGTTCGTCGGCGTCTACTACAACCAGGATGCCTTCGCCGCGGCGGGTCTCGAGATCCCCACCACCTACGAGGAGTTCGTCGACGTCCTCGACGCGTTCGTCGCGCAGGGCGTCACCCCGCTCGCCGAGGCCGGCGCCGAGTACCCCCTCGGACAGCTCTGGTACCAGCTCGCGCTGCTCGAAGGCGATCGCGGCTTCGTCGACTCCTACCAGCTGTACGACGGCGAGGTCGACTGGCAGGGCCCGGAGGTCACTGCCGCGTCCGAGACGCTCAAGGACTACGTCGAGAAGGGCTACATCGCCTCGGACGTCTCCTCGGTCAAGGCCGAGGACGCCGGCGTCTCGTTCATCAACGGCACCTCGCCGATCTTCGTGTCGGGATCCTGGTGGTTCGGTCGCTTCGTGTCGGAGGCGACCGGCTTCGACTGGACGATGACCGCGTTCCCCGGCGCCGACCTGTCGCTCGGCTCGTCCGGCAACCTCTGGGTCGTCCCCGAGAACGCCGCGAACAAGGAGCTCGCCTACGAGTTCATCGACATCACGATGCGCCCCGAGATCCAGGCGATCATCGGCAACAACGGCGGCCTCCCGGTCGCCGCCGACACCGCCGACATCACCGACGAGAAGAGCGCGGCGCTCATCGAGACCTTCAACGGCGTGCTCGACGCCGACGGGCTCTCGTTCTACCCGGACTGGCCCGCTCCCGGCTTCTACGACGTGATCGTGCAGGAGCTCCAGGGTCTGATCACGGGCACGCAGGATGCGGAGACCACCAACACGAACCTCGGCGAGCAGTACGACGAGGGCACGTCCGAATTCCGTTGATCCGCCCGCGGGGGCGACGACCGCACGGCGTCGCCCCCGCATCCTCCTGGAGATGAACATGTCACTCGTCACCCGACGCGAGGGCCGCACGAAGCTGCCGCCCGAAGAGCCGTCGATCCCGCAGCGCAGCGGCGGGACCGGGGCCTACTGGTTGTACCTGCTCCCCGGCTTCGTGCTTCTGCTCGTCGTCGTCATCGTCCCGCTGATCTGGAACGTCTACCTGACCTTCACCAAGTGGAAGGGAGTGCGCGCCCCCGAGTTCATCGGTCTCGAGAACTGGCAGAAGATCCTCACCGACAGCGACTTCTGGACCTCGTTCACGAACTCCGTGTGGATGATCCTCGCCATGGTCGTGGTGCCGACGATCGTCGGCCTGATCGTCGCAGCCCTGCTCTTCGACGTGGTCGGGCGCAAGTTCGGCGGCAAGGTCGGCAGCTTCCTGCGCGCGACCTACTATCTCCCCCAGATCCTCCCCATCGCCGTCGCCGGCATCGTGATCGGCTGGATCGTCCGGCCGGGTGGCGACGGCGCGCTCAACCAGATCCTCGGTTGGTTCGGCATCCCCGCCTACGACTGGCTCGGCCAGATGCCGTCAGCCCTCATCGTGCTGATGGTCGTCATGGTGTGGGTGCAGCTCGGCTACCCCGTCGTCGTCTTCATGGCGGCGCTCCAGCGCGTCGATCCCGAACTGTACGAAGCCGCCGAACTCGACGGCGCGAACTGGTTCCAGCGATTCACCGCGATCACGATGAGCATCATCCGCCCGGAGATCTTCGTCGTCACGCTCACCTGCACGATCGCCGCCCTCAAAGTCTTCGGCCCCGTGTACATCATCACGCGCGGCGGCCCCGCCGGTGCCACTCTGGTGCCCGCCTACTACGCCTACCAGGAGTTCTTCACCAAGCGGAACGTCGGCTACGGCGCGACCATCGCCACCGTGCTGACCATCGTCGTGGTGATCGTGTCGATCATCTTCATCCGCGTGCAGAACTCGCTCGAGCGCAAGGAAAGGGCGGGTCTCTGATGCACGCCACCACCGCCATCGTCACCGGCAAGCCCTCCCAGAAACGCCCTCGCGGCGGGATGACCAGGAAGCGCCCCGTCGACTGGCTCATGCTCGCGCTCGTCGTGATCGGCGCACTGCTCATCATCGCGCCGTTCTACCTCGTGCTGGTCAACTCGTTCAAGTCCCCTGTCGACTACGCCACATCGGGTCCGCTCGCCTTCCCCGAGACGCTGGACTTCGGCGGGATCATCAAATTCTGGGAGCGGGTGAACTTCCCCGAGAAGGTGTGGAACTCGATCTTCATCGCCGGCATCGTCTCGGTGCTCGCCGTCGTGATCTCGATGCTCAACGCCTTCGCGATCGGCATCGGCCGCGTCCGCGGGCGCAGCTGGATCGTGCTGCTCTTCCTGCTCGCCAACCTGCTGCCGCAGGAGGCGCTGCTCTACCCGCTGTACTACATGTTCAAGTCCGTCGGCCTGTACGACAACGTGTGGTCGGTGATCATCGTCTTCACGGTCATCCAGGCGGCTTTCGGCACATACCTGCTGTCGTCCGTCTACGGCACGTTCCCCAAGGAGATCCTCGAAGCGGCATCCATCGACGGTGCGAATCGCTGGCAGATCCTCTGGCGGATCGTCTTCCCGATCAGCCGCCCGACCCTGTCGGTGCTGCTCATCTTCTTCTTCATCTGGACGTGGAACGAGTTCCTGATCCCGCTGACCTTCCTCGCATCGAATGCGAATCAGACGGTCCCCGTGGCGATCAGCGTGCTGCAGGGCGACCGGCTCATGGACGTCACGACCACGAGCGCCTCCGCCCTCCTCGGCATCATCCCCACGCTCATCTTCTTCCTCATCTTCCAGCGCACCCTCACACGCGGCATCACGGCAGGAGCAGTCAAGTAATGAAGTTCACCGACGGGTTCTGGCAACTGCGTCCTGGGGTCACCGCGCTGTACGCGCAGGAGGCCTACGACATCGCCGAGACCGACGACACTCCCGACGGACCCGGCATCGTCATCACAGCACCCACCATGGTGATCGCCAAGCGCGGCGACACCCTGAACCGGCCGGTGCTGACGACCACGCTCTCATCGCCCGCCGAGGGGGTGGTGCGCGTCCGCATCGCGCACCACGAAGGAGGCCGCTGGCACGGCGGCTTCGGTCTTCCCGGGGCAGGATCCGGAGCGGCATCCGTGTCCCTCACCGAGGGGGGTGGCGCTCTCGATGCCGGTTCGCTCGTCGCACGGATCACGAAGGGCGCGCCGTGGGACCTCGCATTCGAGGTCGACGGGAGACGCGTGACCGGAAGCGCGCACAAAGCCCAGGGATACGTGCGACTCGCCCCGGACGCGCAGGTCGACGCCGGCATCGTCGACAATGCACGACAGGGCGGTTCGACCCCGAACGGATCCGTCTTCGTGCACGAGCAGCTCGACCTCGGAGTCGGCGAGCTGATCTACGGTCTCGGCGAGCGCTTCGGTCCACTGGTGAAGAACGGCCAGTCGGTCGACATCTGGAACGCCGACGGCGGCACCTCCAGCGAGCAGGCCTACAAGAGCATCCCGTTCCATCTCTCGAATCGCGGCTACGGCGTGCTCGTGAACGACCCGGGCCACGTGTCGTACGAGATCGGATCGGAGTCGGTCGAGCGCGTGCAGTTCTCCGTCTCCGGCGAGGTGCTCGAGTACTTCGTCATCGCTGGTCCGACGCCGAAGGATGTCCTGGGACGCTACACCGCTCTCACCGGACGACCGCCCGTGGTGCCGGCCTGGTCGTACGGTCTCTGGCTGTCGACGAGCTTCACGACCGACTACGACGAGAAGACCGTCAACTCCTTCATAGATGAGATGGCGGCGCGTGAGCTGCCGGTGTCGGTGTTCCACTTCGACTGCTTCTGGATGCGCGAGTTCAACTGGACCGACTTCGTCTGGGATTCCCGGGTGTTCCCCGACCCCGAGGGCATGCTGTCACGACTGCACGACAAGGACCTGCGCGTCTGCGTCTGGATCAACCCGTACATCGCGCAGCGCTCCCCTCTCTTCCGTGAGGCGGCTGATCAGGGCTACCTCGTGATGCGCCCCGACGGGTCGGTCTGGCAGTGGGATCTCTGGCAGGCGGGAATGGGGCTCGTCGACTTCACCAATCCGGATGCGACCGCCTGGTACCAGGCGAAGCTCCGCGAGCTCATCGCACAGGGCGTGGACTGCTTCAAGACCGACTTCGGCGAACGCATCCCCACCGAGGTGGTCTGGGCCGACGGCTCCGACACCGAGCGCATGCACAACCTGTACACCGATCTCTACAACCGGGCCGTGCACGATGTGCTCGTCGAAGCGCGAGGCGCAGACGACGCCGTGCTGTTCGCGCGCTCGGCGACCGCCGGCGGGCAGAGCATGCCGGTGCACTGGGGCGGCGACTCGACGTCGACCTACGCGTCGATGGCCGAGACCCTGCGCGGCGGGCTCTCGCTCGCACTGAGCGGCTTCGCCTTCTGGAGCCACGACATCGGCGGATTCGAGGGCACTCCGGATGCCGGTGTGTTCAAACGCTGGACGGCCTTCGGTCTGCTCGGCTCGCACTCGCGCTTCCACGGATCGAGCTCCTACCGGGTGCCGTGGGCATTCGACGAGGAGGCCGTCGACGTGACGAGGCGATTCACGCACCTCAAGATGCAGCTGATGCCCTACCTGTATCAGCAGGGCATCATCGCATCGAGGACGGGCCTGCCCGTGATGCGGCCGATGCAGCTGGAGTTCCCCGATGACCCGGCCGTCGGCTACCTCGACCGGCAGTACATGCTCGGCACCGACCTGCTCGTGGCGCCCGTCTTCTCCGGGGACGGATCGGTCGAGTTCTATCTGCCGGAGGGCGAGTGGACCTCGCTGCTGAGCGGCGAGACCGTCTCGGGCGGGGGCTGGCGCCGAGAGACCCACTCCTTCGACTCGCTTCCGCTGTACGTGCGACCAGGCACGGCACTCCCCTGGGGTGCCCGCACCGACAGACCCGACTACGACTATCACGACGGCCTGCGACTGCGGGTGTTCCCTGGCGGATCGGGCTCGGCGTCCGTGACCGTCACGAGCCCGGACGGCCGTGAGAAGATCTACGAAACCGACCTGACTGAGGTGACCCGGTGACTCTCTCTCCTGCCGATGACTACCGCGGATCCGGACTCGTGCTGCCCGAGGGCTTCACGTTCGGATCGGCTACCGCCTCCTACCAGATCGAGGGGGCGGCCGCCGAAGACGGGCGCACGCCGTCGATCTGGGACACGTTCAGCAAGACGCCGGGGAAGGTGTGGAACGGCGACACCGGCGATGTGGCCTGCGACCACTACCACCGCGTCGATGAGGACCTCGATCTGATGTCGGATCTCGGACTGCAGGCGTACCGATTCTCGATCGCCTGGCCGCGGATCGTTCCCGCGGCGGACGGCGCAGTGAACCAGGCGGGGATCGATTTCTACTCTCGTCTTGTCGACGGACTGCTCGAGCGGGGCATCAAGCCGGTGGCGACCCTCTATCACTGGGACCTCCCCCAGTACCTCGAAGACGCAGGCGGGTGGACCTCCCGGTCGACGACCGACGCCTTCGAGCGATACGCGTCGATCATGGGCGCGGCGCTCGGCGACCGGGTGCACACCTGGACGACGCTCAACGAGCCCTGGTGCTCGGCCTATCTGGGATACGGGCAGGGTGGTCACGCGCCCGGCCGCCACGAGCCGGCCTCCGCCCTGGCGGCCGTGCACCACCTGAACCTCGCGCACGGGCGCGCGATCCAGGCGCTCCGCGCCACGTCGACCGGCGACCCCGACTACTCGGTGACACTGAACTTCCATGTGCTGCGCGGCGTGGGCGACGGCGCAGACGAGGCCATGCGCCGGATCGACGCTCTGGCGAACCGCGCGTTCACGCATCCGATGCTGCGCGGCGAGTACCCCGCGGATCTCCTCGAGGACACGGCCTCGGTCACGGACTGGTCGTTCGTGCACGACGGCGATCTCGCCACCGTCAACCAGCCGATCGATGTGCTCGGAGTGAACTACTACTCCACCGCGACGGTGCGACTCTGGGACGGCGTCTCGGAGAAGCAGCAGAACGACGGGCACAAGGGCACGGCCGGAGGCACCGCGTGGCCGGGCAGCGATCAGCTGGTCGAGTTCGTCGAGCAGCCCGGGCCCTACACGGCGATGGGGTGGAACATCGCGCCGGAGGGACTCGAAGAGCTGCTCGTCTCGCTGTCGGAGCAGTTCCCCGCCCAGCCGCTGATGGTCACCGAGAACGGCGCCGCATTCGACGATGAGGTCGCTGCCGACGGCTCAGTGCCCGATCCCGAGCGCACGGACTACCTGCGACGTCACTTCACCGCCGCTCACCGCGCGATCGAGCGGGGTGTCGACCTGCGGGGCTACTTCGTGTGGTCGCTGCTCGACAACTTCGAGTGGGGGTACGGCTACGCCAAGAGGTTCGGCATCGTGCGCGTGGACTTCGACTCGCTCGAACGCACCGTCAAAGATTCGGGGCGCTGGTATCGCGAGCTCATCGCCTCACGCACGATCGGGGCCTGACCCTTCGGATGAGCACCACCGACCGCCGCCTTTCCTCATCGGAGGCGGCGGTCACTGCTTGCCTGGCCGCTTGCGCTCGTTCCAGGCCGCGAGTGCCGATGCCGCGGCGCCGGCTGCGCGATCGATCGCGTCGGCGGAGCGGCTGATCATGTCCTGCGCGGCGTCCTGCCAGGCCGACGACGGCTGGGGGGCCTCGCCCGCCTGAACCCTCGCCGAATGCTCCGCGGCCTCGAAGGCGCGCTCGAGGTCGGCGACGGCGTCGCGGTAGGCGGCGAAGTCCTCCGCGCTGACGCGTCCGGTGGCGGCGCGGCGCATCTCGACCGCATGCGCTGCCGCCCGGAGATACGCCGCTGTCGCGGGCTGCTTGACGTCGGTCATCGCCGGGTACGCGATCTGCAGGCCGGCATCGGTCTCATAGTTCATCCAGCGCACGACGATCGCCTCATGCTGCGCCTGGAGACGCTCCAGGGGACGAGGGGCGGATGCTGCGGGGATCGCCGCACGCGCAGCGTTGAGCCGAACCTGCTTGGCGCGCACGTCTGCGGCGGCAGCCTTGGCATCGTTCTCCTTGGCGCGCAGCATCCGCTTGGCACCGGCCACCTGCTCGGGAGTCGCTCGGCGCGCGCTGCGCTCGGCCGAGATGCGCGCGACGTCGGCCCTGGCCAACTTCACGGCCATCCGTCGTTCGACCGCCGTCTGCTGCGCGGCCTTGAGATCGTGCCGGGCCGCGTCGTACTCGAGCCGGCGGCCGCTCTTCGTGCTGCGACGACGCAACCCGACTGCCCCGGCCGCGACTCCGCCGGCCGCGACGGGCGCGATCCACCACAACTCGACGGCGAGAAGCAACGGATCCATACTTCGATGCTACCCAGGCCGACGCCTCACCGCTCCGCCGTCTCCCCGGCGTACGACCGAGGCCACGACCGATGATCGGTCGTGGCCCCGGTGTTCAGGAATCGGGCTCGTTCACACCAGGGTCTCCTGCCAGGCGGCGTGCAGCTGCGCGAACTTGCCCGTGCCGCTGATGAGTGCCTCGGGCGTGTCATCCTCGATGATCTTCCCGTGCTCCATCACCAGCACCCGGTCGGCGATCGCGACCGTCGAGAGACGGTGCGCGATGATGATCGCCGTGCGGTCCTTGAGCAGCGTCTGCAGCGCGTCCTGAATCAGACGCTCCGAGGGGATGTCGAGCGACGCGGTGGCCTCGTCGAGGATCAGCACCGCGGGGTCGGCGAGGAACGCTCGGGCGAACGAGATCAGCTGACGCTGACCTGCCGACACACGACCACCGCGCTTGTTGACGTCGGTGCGGTACCCGTCGGGCAGCGACGAGATGAACTCGTCCGCCCCGACCGCGCGGGCAGCCGCGCGGACCTCGTCGAGCGAGGCGTCGGGCTTTCCGAGAGCGATGTTGTCGGCGACCGTTCCGCTGAAGAGATAAGCCTCCTGCGTCACCATGACGATGGCCCGGCGGAGATCCTTCGGGTGCAGGTTGCGCAGGTCGACTCCGTCGAGCGTCACCTTTCCGATCGACGGGTCGTAGAACCGGGAGATCAGCTTCGCGAGCGTGGACTTCCCCGCTCCGGTGGTGCCCACCAGAGCGATGGTCTGCCCAGCGGGGATGTCGAGCGAGAAGTTCGGCAGGATCGTCTTCTCACCGTTGTAGCCGAACGTCACCTCATCGAACTCGATGTGTCCTCGCGACTCCCAGAGGTCGACCGGCTTCTCGGGATCCGGAACGGTCGGCACCTCCTCGAGCACGCCGGACACCTTCTCCAGCGCCGCCGTGGCGGACTGGTAGGAGTTGAGGAACATCGCGATCTCCTGCATCGGAGCGAAGAAGTTGCGCACGTACAGCACAGCCGACAGCAGCACGCCGACGGTGAGTGCCCCCTCGGACACTCGGATGCCACCCCAGAGCACGACGATGCCGAGCACCAGAGCCGCGACGCCCATCAGACCGGGCTCGAACGTGCCGAACAGCAGCATCGAGCGTCGGTTGACGTCCCGATAGTCGCCCGCGATCTTCTGGAACGCCACATCGTTGCGGGGTTCCTTGCGGAACGCCTTCACCGCTCGGATGCCCGTCATCGTCTCGACGAACTGCACGATCACCTTCGCGCTGATCACGCGCGACTCGCGGTAGACGAGCTGAGAGCGCGAGTAGAACCAGCGCATCAGGAAGAACAGCGGCACGCCGCCGATCGCGAGGATGAGCCCGGACTGCCAGTCCCACACGCACAGCGCGATGAACGTGAACAGGCCGAACAGCACGCCGGAGACGAGCTCGTTCAGTCCGCCGTCGAGAAGCTCCTTGATCGAGTCGAGATCGCTCGTCTGGCGCGAGATGATGCGACCGGACGTGTACGACTCGTGGAACTCCAGGCTGAGGCGCTGAGTGTGCAGGAAGATCCGCTTGCGGAGGTCCAGCAGCACCGCCTGCGTGAGCTTGGCCGCGATGATGACGTACCAGGCGATCATCGCCGCCGCGACCGCCCCGGCGAGGAGGTAGATCCCGCCGATCATGAAGGTCGGCATCCAGTCCGCGCGCTCGAGCACGGCGGGCAGGGCCCGGTCGAGCCCGATGCTGATCAGGATCGGGCCGGCGACCTGGAGCGCCGTCGAGATCACGAGCACGATCGCGGCGAGCGCGATCTGCGCCTTGAGGGGACGCACGAGCGAGCCCAGCAGTCGGAGCGAGCGACGCCGGATGGCCCGGCTCTCCTCCTTGGTGTAGCTGGAGCGGTCTTCGTCCTGGGTTCCGGTGATCGCGGTGCTCATCGCTGCACCTCCTTCTCGGTGATGATGTCTTGGTCGGCGGCATGCTCGCGGATCCCGGCCTGAACTGTGGCGTCGATCTCAGCCTGCTCGTCGCGGATGATCGGGATGGCGCCCGTACGCGCCGCTTCCTCGGCCTCGAGGCTCGAGATGACGTGCCGGTAGTGACGGCTCGTCCTCAGCAGTTCGCTGTGGGTTCCGACGGCGGTGACGCGGCCGGCCTCGAGCAGCGCCACGCGGTCGGCGAGGGCCACGGTCGAGGGGCGGTGCGCCACGATCATCGCCGTGGTGTCTGCCAGCACGTGCCGCAGCGCCTCTTCGACGAGAGCCTCGGTGTCGACGTCGAGCGCGGACAGCGGGTCGTCGAGCACGAGCACCTTCGGGTTCGCGGCGACGGCCCTGGCGAGTGCCAGACGCTGACGCTGCCCACCGGAGAGGCTCAGCCCCTCCTCGCCGATGACGGTCTCGACGCCCTCGGGCAACGAGTCCACGAAGGCCGCCTGGGCGACCTCGAGAGCCTCGCGCAGCACACGCTCGCCCTCCTCGCTGTGCACGTCGAGGTCGGCGCGCCCCAGCAGCACGTTCTCACGAACGGTCGCCGAGAACAGCGTGGCGTCTTCGAAGGCCATCGCGATGTGCTGGCGCAGCTCGGCGAGCGGCAGATCCCGCACGTCGACGCCGTCGAGCGTGACCCGCCCGCCGGTGACGTCATAGAGACGCGTCGGCAGCGTGGTCAGCGTGGTCTTGCCGCTGCCGGTCAGTCCGACGAGCGCCATGGTCTCGCCCGGCCGCAGCACGAGATCGATGCCGTCGAGCAGGTCGCGTTCGTGCTCTCCTGCGTCCTGGTACCGGAAGTGCGCCGCCTCGAAAGCCAGCTCGCCGCGGGGTTCCGCGATGTGCACCGGGTTCTCGGGGTCGGTGATGGAGTTCGTCTCGGAGTAGATGTCGAACACGCGGTCGGTCGCCGTGCGCGCATCGAGCATGAACGAGAACAGGAAGCCGATCGACTCGATGGGCCAGCGGAGCACCACGGCCATGGCGAAGAACGCGAACAGCTGCGCCTGATCGATCTCGCCCTGCGAGATGAGCCAGATGCCCGACATCAGGCTGAGGCCGAAGGCGATCTGCGGCATGAGGTCGAGCCAGAACCAGATCGACGCGATCGCGCCGGCCTTGCTCATCTCGGTCTCGCGAAGCGTCTCGGCCTGACGACTGAAGCGACCGAGGGCGTGCTTGCCGCGACCGAAGGCCTTGAGCACGCGGATGCCGTGCACGCTCTCCTCGACGCTGGTCGCGAGGTCGCCGGCCTGGTCCTGGCTGCGGCGCGTGAGCGCGCCGTAGCGCTTCTCGAAGAGATAGCCGCGGATCCACAGCGGAATGGCGGTGACGATGAAGATGACGCCCAGCAGCCAGTGCCAGCGGAACAGCAGCACCGAGCCGATGATGATCGTCAGCACGTTGACCACGAGCAGCACGAGACCGAACGCCAGCCACCGGCGGATCAGGCCGATGTCCTGCATCATGCGGCTCAGCAGCTGCCCCGACTGCCAGCGGTCGTGGAACGAGACCGGCAGCGTCTGGAGTCGCGAGTAGAGCTCGGTGCGCATCTTGTACTCGACCTGCGTCGCGGGGTTGAGCACGAACTGGCGGCGCAGCCACACCATCAGCGCCTCACCGAGGGCGAGACCGAAGACCGCGAGCGCACCCCAGGCGATGGCGTCGAGCGCACCGGTCTGCACCGGTCCGCGCATGATCTGCTCCAGCACGATCGGAATCATCAGCGCGATGACCGCGGCCACGAGGGCGCTGGCGGCACCTCCGGCGAGCCGCCAGATGACGGGCTTCACGAAGGGCTTCAGGCGCCACAGGGCTGCCGGCGTGGAGAGGGACGAGGAGGAAGAAGCGTTCTGCGATGAAGGCGAGGAAGACATGTCTCTCAGACGAGTTTCGTATGGGGAAGCGGTTGCTGAAGGGGGCGGACGCAGCAACGGACTCTCGGAGTCCGGCATCCGGTGAGGTCGTGCGTGTCGGAAAGTGGCTCTAGCGGAGCGGGCGCACCGGGGTCGAGCCGAGAGCGGCGATCTGCACAGCGGCGATCGATGTCATGGTGTCCTCCTCAGGCTCGGCGATGTCGTCCCGGTCGGTGCGACAGCCCACCAGCCTATTCCTGTGAACAAGCTGAGCGCAAGAGAGATTCCCGATTCCTCGACGTCGTCTTCCTCTGGCGACATCGCATGCCGGGATGCCCGTCTCGGTGACGGGCGATAGCGCTTCAGCGCCGGCCGACGATTCTGCGACTCACCCCCGCGCGGCTTCCCTCTCCAACAGACTCGCCTTGACGTCGAGGCCCCACGCGAACCCGCCGAGCGTGCCGTCGGAGCGCAGCACGCGATGGCACGGGACGAACAGCGCCGGAGCGTTGCGCGCGCAGATCGAGGCAGCGGCCCGCACCGCCCGAGGGTTGCCGAGCCGCGCCGCGAACGAGGTGTAGGTCAGCGGCTCCCCCGGCTCGATCTGACGCAGCGCCGACCATCCGGCCAGCTGCAGCGTCGTGCCCGTCTGCTTCACCGCGACCGCGTCGATCGCCGAGAGGTCTCCGGCGTAGAACGCGAGCGCCGCGGCTGCCGCATCCGTGTCGCGCTCGCGCACCTGAGTCGGTCGCCCCTGGGCCGAGAGGCGGGCGACGATCGTCGCCTGATCGGCAGTCCATCCCGAGGAAAGCACTCGCTGATGCTCGTCGGCGAGGATGGTGAACGGCCCGTCCGGGGTCTCGATGGTCTGGATGATGGCGTTCATGGGGTCTCCTTCACAAGGGTGGTGGTCTGGGACGCGCGCGTCCGTCGCACAGGGCGGGCCGGTGCTGCGCGCCAGAGATGTGCGCTGAGATAGCTGCGCCACGGGGCGGTGCGCTCCGCCCACGCGACGAGCGGCCGCGGATCGCCCGGAAGCCCGGACGCGGCGGCCCCTGCGCGCAGTGCGACATCGCCGGGGAGAAGCACGTCGGGGTCGCCGAGCACGCGCATCCGCACGTAGTCGGCCGTCCAGGGACCGATGCCCGGCATCGCGAGCAGGGCGGCTCGCTGCTCGACGCCGTCGTCTCCGACCGTGAGCGGGAGCGAGCCGTCGGCGAGAGCTGCCGCAGCACCGACGATCGCCCTGATACGAGCCCCCGGCCCGCGCAGCACCTCGGCCCCTCGCTCGGCGATCGCCGACATCGTGGGGAACAGAAGCCCCTGCTCCGTGCGCTCCCCCAGCGCCTCGGTCAGGGCCGTCAGGGCAGTGCGAGCGGCGACGACCGTGATCTGCTGACCGATCATCGCGCGGATCAGCATCTCATGCGGATCCGCCGAACCGGGCACACGGATGCCGGGAGTGCGCGCGACGAGCGGAGCGAGCTCCGGATGCGCGCTCAGCGCATCGTCGACGGCAAGAGGGTCGGCGTCGAGATCGAAGATCCGTCGCACGGTCGACACCAGCGGAGCGAGGTCGCCGAGCTGCGCGACACGGGCACGCAGGTGCAGTCGCTCCGTCGCATCCTGCCTCACCTCGAACCATGCGGGCCCGCCCGCCATGCGCAGATGACGCGAGAACGACGTGGCCGTGGCCTCTTCGACCCCCGACACCGCACGGGCCGCCATCCAGTGGAAGACGCCGGCCGCATCGAGAGGACCGCGATACGGGAGGACGAGGTCGATCGCGCCGGGAGCAGCCGACGCCGGCGTCTTCCGACGGGCCCTGAGCTCGCCCGGCGTCAGGCCGAACACCTCGCGGATCGTGTCGTTGCACTGCCGGATGCTCGCGAAGCCCGCGGAGAACGCGACGTCGGAGATCTGCATGTCCGTGCCGACGAGCAGCATCCGCGCCGTGTGCGCCCGATGCGCCCGCGCGAGGGCGAGAGGACCCGCACCGAGCTCGGTCGAGAGCAGCCGGGTGAGGTGCCGGGTCGAGTATCCGAGACGCACGGCGAGCCCGGAGACCCCCTCGCGCTCGACCACGCCCGAGGCGATGAGACGCATCGCCCGAGCGGCGACGTCGCTGCGCAGATCCCACGCGGGCGAGCCGGGGGCCGCCTCAGGGAGGCATCGTTTGCACGCCCGGAAGCCCGCCTCGTGAGCCGCCGCGCTGGTCGGGTAGAAGGTGACGTTCTGCGGCTTGGGTGTGCGCGCGGGGCAGCTCGGCCGGCAGTAGATGCCGGTGGAGCTCACGGCGGTCACGAACTGACCGTCGAAGCGCGTGTCACGTGCGCTGATCGCGCGATATCGCTCGTCGAAGTCGGTCACGGGGAAGCTCATGGCTCCACTCTGTCATGCTCCTCCGACACTGACTGGCGGAAATCGGACATCACTGTGGACATCGGTCTCACCCCCCTGCAGACAGCGCGAGACCCCTCGCGCCGACGTCGACGCGAGGGGTCTCGGAGGTGCTGCGACCCTGGGGCCGGACTCCTCAGTGGAAGAAGTGACGCTCTCCGGTGAAGAACATCGTGACTCCGGCCTTGCGTGCGGCGTCGACGACCTCTTCGTCGCGCACCGAGCCGCCGGGCTGGACGATCGCCGTGACGCCCGCGTCGATGAGCACCTGCGCGCCATCGGCGAAGGGGAAGAACGCATCGGATGCGGCGACCGAGCCCGCTGCCCGGTCACCGGCACGCTCGACGGCGAGCCGGCACGAGTCGACACGATTGACCTGGCCCATGCCGACGCCGACCGTGGCGTTGTCCTTCGCGAGGACGATGGCGTTCGACTTCACGGCGCGGCACGCCTTCCACGCGAAGATCAGGTTCTCCATCTCCTCGTCGCTGGGGCGCTCGCCCGAGACGAGCTCCCAGTTCTTCGCGACCGACACGATGTCGTCGGGGAAGCGGTCGGCGTCCTGCAGCAGAAGCCCTCCCGAGACCAGGCGCACGTCCATGCGCTCCTGCTGCCAGTCCTGCGGAAGCTGCAGCAGACGCAGGTTCTTCTTCGCCTTGAACACCTCGAGCGCTGCGGGCTCGAACGACGGAGCGACGATGACCTCGGTGAAGATGTCCTTGAGGTTCTCGGCCATCTTGAGCGTCACGGTGCCGTTCGCGGCGATCACACCGCCGTACGCCGACACGGGGTCGCACTCATGCGCACGGATGTGCGCGCTCGCGATCGGGTCGAGGGCGTTGGGCGCGGTGGTCGCGATGCCGCACGGGTTCGCGTGCTTGATGATCGCGACGGCCGGCTTCACCATGTCGTACGCGGCGCGCAGCGCGGCATCCGCATCGACGTAGTTGTTGTACGACATCTCCTTGCCCTGCAGCTGCGTCGCCTGCGCGATGCCGTGGCCGCCGACGCGCGTGTAGATCGCGCCGCGCTGGTGCGAGTTCTCGCCGTAGCGCAGGGTGTTGAGAAGCTCGGCCTGGATGGTGAGGTGAGTGGGCAGGTCCTCGCCCTCACCGAGCGTGCCCTCGGCGAACCAGGAGGCGACCGCCGTGTCGTACGCGGCGGTGTGCGCGAAGGCGCGGGCCGCGAGCTCGCGGCGCTGCGTCAGCGTGGTGCCGCCGTTCTCGATGGCGCTGATGATGCCGGGGTACGACTGCGGCGAGACGACGATCGCGACGTTCGCGTGGTTCTTGGCCGCGGCGCGGACCATGGCAGGCCCGCCGATGTCGATCTGCTCGACGACGTCGTCGCCCTCGGCGCCCGAGGCGACAGTCTCGACGAAGGGGTAGAGGTTCACGACGACGAGCTCGAACGGCGCGATGTCGAGGTCGGCGAGCTGACGCTCGTGATCCTCGAGGCGGAGGTCGGCGAGCAGGCCGCCGTGGATCTTGGGATGCAGCGTCTTCACGCGCCCGTCGAGCATCTCGGCGACGCCGGTGACGGCGGCGACATCGGTCACCTCGAATCCGGCCTCGCGGATGGTGGAGGCGGTCGAGCCGGTCGAGACGATCTGCACACCCGCATCGGCGAGCGCCGCCGCGAGCACGAGCAGATCGGTCTTGTCGCTCACCGAGACGAGCGCCCGGCGCACCGCAACGGTGTCGCGGTCGCGGTACAGCGAATGATCGTGGCGGGGTCCGGCCATGAGGGGCTCCTTCGTGCGAGGGGGGCGTGCGTGGATCGGGTCAGGATGCGGAGGTCAGCGAGAGCTCGCCGGTCGCGATGCGGCGCACCACGTCGATGAGCAGTCGGCGTTCGACGGGCTTGATGCGCTCGTGCAGGCTGTGCTCGGTGTCGCCTGCGACGACCGGCACCCTCTCCTGGGCGAGGATCGGCCCGGTGTCGACGCCGTCGTCGACCACGATCACGCTCGCGCCGGTCTCCGAGACGCCCGCGGCGAGCGCATCGCGCACTCCGTGTGCACCGGGGAACTCAGGCAGGTAGGCGGGATGCGTGTTGATGAGCCGCGGCGCGAGGTCCGCGACGAGCGCAGCGGGAAGCAGGCGCATCAGGCCGCTGAGCACGACGAGGTCTGCATTCCAGACCGCGAGCTGTCGGCCGAGTTCTTCACCCCACGCCTCACGAGACTCGTGCTCGTGCCAGGGAACCGTGAAGCTCGGGATGCCGAACTCCTCGGCGTGGGCGAGGCCATCGGCTTCGCGGTCGGCGCCGACGACCACCACCCGCGCAGGAAAATCGGGGTGGCGAGCAGCCTCGAGGAGGGCGCGAAGGTTCGAGCCGGTGCCCGAGATGAGAACGGCGACCGTGAGCACGCGCCCAGTCTATCGGGGCCGGCGCCGGGGCCTGACCCCGCGTGTCAGCCGACGGGATCCCCGGGGTCGCGCTGGGGCAGCCGGAATCCCCCCGCGCCATCCAGCGGCGCGGTGTCGTAGTCGGACGCTGCATCGGGCCAGCGAACCATCCCGTCGCCGGGCTCACTCGAGGCGGAATCGGATGCCGTCATCTCGGCGACCCACCGGTCGGTGCGCTCCTCCGCGAGCTCGTCCCGGTTCCGAGGCGACAGGAGCAGGATCGCCGCACCGAGCAGGACCTCGCCGCCCAGAGCGAGGGCGAAGGGCAGCGCCGCCGGTCCGGCTTCGGCGAGCCGCCCCGGTCCCATCGATCCTCCTGCGAGCAGGGCGGCGACCCCGGCGACCGCGGCGGTCAGCACACCGATGCCCGCGGCGATCACCGCACGAGGAGCCATTCCGAGAGGGGTTCCCTCCCACACGAGTCGCGAGCGGACGGCCCATCCTGCGAAGGCTCCCGCTCCGATCGGGAGGATGATCACGATGAGCATCCAGATCGACGTGCTCTCGGGAAGAAGACCGAGCACGGGGATCCCCGGGACCACCCCGAGCTGGGTGCCCGCGGGAGACACCGCAGTGCCGACGCCCACCGCGAATCCGGGGCCGGCGAGCCAGGAGGCCGCCCAGACGATGATCGTCGGCAGATAGGCGAGGTGCCCGAGCGTGATGACTCCGGCGCCGAGCGCGTCGACGCGAGCTGCCTGGAACAACGCGACCATCTCCCCGCCCCGTGCCGCGACGAGAACGGCGACGGCGACCGCCGAGACAGCGGTGACCCCCACCACCGCGAAGGCCGCCCCGCGGACCGCTGCGCTCGGCACCGGTCCCCAATCGCCCCAGGAGTCGACGACGTCGTGGATGCGGTCGAGGACGCCGCCGTCGCCGTCTTCCCAGGCGATGCGCACGGCCCCGCACGCGGCGCCCACGAGATAGACCGCGGTCGGAAGCAGGATGCCCTCTGCGACGGGCGTCTCGACCGCGGCGAGATGCGAGGTCAGCGCGACTCCGGTCGCGATCGCCGCGAACGCGAGGGACCCGGAGAGCGTGCCGAGCAGCCACGCACCCGCGCGGGCGGCACGGGCGCCGGAGCGAGCCGCGAACAGCAGAGTGAAGACGAGAAACGCGAGCGGAGTCACCGAGAGCGTGAAAGCGGCAGCGTCGGGCGCGATGCCCGTGGCGCGCAGCACCTCGGTCGAGACGTCGATGCTCAGCGGCACGCCGTGGCCGAACTGCCACAGTGAGCCGGTGAGCGGCCAGAGCGCTCCCCAGTCGGCTGTCACTCCGAACGAGAGCGTCCAGAGCAGGGTGAGCGGCGCCAGCAGAACCACGAGACCGACCGCCGCAGCGATAGCGGCATCGAAGGCGGCGAGGAGCGCGACGAGGAGGCGTTGCATATCGAATCGAGACTACGACGAGAACCCTGTCGTCGCCTGGGGGCGCGCGCGACTCGCGCGACACGATATCGTCTCCTGCGGAGGTTTCCCGATGACAACTGCCCCGTCCCCCACCCGCTCAACCGCCGAACCCACGAACGCCCTGGACCGCTTCTTCGAGATCAGCAAGCGCGGATCCACGATCGGCACCGAGATCCGAGGGGGTCTGGTGACCTTCGTCACGATGGCCTACATCGTGATCCTCAACCCGATCATCCTGTCCGGCTCGGCCGATGTCGCAGGCAACACCCTCGACTTCAGCGCCGTCGGCGCCGCGACCGCACTGACCGCCGGCGTGATGACGATCCTGTTCGGTCTCATCACCCGCCTGCCCTTCGGCTTCGCTGCCGGCCTCGGCATCAACGCCTTCGTCGCATTCTCGGTCGTCGGCCAGGTCACCTGGCCCGAGGCCATGGCGCTCGTCATGATCAACGGTCTCGTGATCGTGCTCCTCGCTGCCACGGGCCTTCGGAAGATGATCTTCGACGCTGTGCCGTTCCAGCTCAAGATCGCGATCACGGTCGGAATCGGCCTGTTCATCGCCTTCATCGGCTTCGTCAACTCGGGCTTCGTGACCGCCACCGGCAGCGCGTCCCCGCCGGTCGGTCTGGGAGTCGGCGGCTCCGTCGCGACCGTCCCGACCGTCCTCTTCATCGTCACGCTCATCGTCACCGGCATCCTGGTCGCCCGCAAGGTCAAGGGCGGGCTGCTCATCGGCCTCGTCTCGGGCACGGTGCTCGCGGTGATCGTCGAGGCGATCTGGCACCTCGGCGCCGCGGCAGACGGCAACGCCGGAGGCTGGGGCCTCACGGTCCCCACGCTCAGCGGCTCGCCGTTCGGCCTGCCCGACCTGAGCCTGGTCGGCGCGGTCGACTTCGGCTTCGACTTCAGCAAGGTCAGCCTCGTCGCGATCGTGATGATCGTCTTCACCCTGGTCTTCTCGAACTTCTTCGATGCCATGGGCACCATGACCGGTCTCGCCAAGGAAGCCGGTCTCGCGAACGAGAACGGCGACTTCCCCCGCATCAAGTCGGCGCTGGTCGTCGAAGGTGTCGGCGCGATCGTCGGTGGTGGCACGTCGTCGTCGTCGAGCACCGTGTTCATCGAGTCCGGAGCGGGCATCGGAGAGGGTGCGCGCACCGGCTTCGCGAACCTGATCACCGGTGGCATGTTCCTGCTGGCGATGTTCCTCACACCGCTCACGTCGATCGTGCCGACCGAGATCGCCGCCGCAGCGCTGGTGATCGTCGGAGCCATGATGATGGCCCAGATCAAGTACATCGATCTGACCGAGTTCAGCGTGCTGCTCCCGGTGTTCCTGACGGTCACGGTGATGCCGCTGACCTACTCGATCGCCAACGGCATCGGCGCCGGCTTCGTCAGCTGGGTCCTCGTGCAGGCGTTCTCCGGAAAGGCCAGGAAGATCAGCCCACTGCTCTGGGTGGTCGCCGCCGGTTTCGTCGTGTTCTTCGCCCGCGGACCCATCGAGGCACTGTTCGGCGTCGCCTGAGCGACTCAGGAACAACGAGGGGCGGATACTGCGGCATCCGCCCCTCTGTCGTGTGCAGGCCCCGTGGCGCCACCCTGTGCGCAGTGCTACAACGGAAGGACCCGAGGAGAGCAGGCACCGATGTCCGCACCCGTTGTGCCGGTCCGTCACGTCACAGACGGCGGCCTGGAGACTGATCTGATCTTCCATCACGGCGTCGATCTGCCGGACTTCGCCGCCTTCGTCCTCCTCGACGATGATGACGGCCGCCGGCTTCTGGGCGAGTACTACCGCGGCTACGTCGAGATCGCCCGAGCACACGGCGCCCCGCTGCGGCTCGAGACCCCCACCTGGCGTGCGAGCTCGGACTGGGGCGCCCGGCTCGGATACGACGCCGACGCGATGCATCGGGTCAACGTCGATGCGGTGCGGCTGCTGCAGCAGATCGCTGCCGAGTCCGGCCTGCCTGTGGTGCAGATCGTCGGCATGCTCGGCCCCCGAGGAGACGGCTACCGACCGGGGGCGTGGGATCCCGTGACCGGACCGGATGACGCCTATCGCTATCACCGCGACCAGGTGCGCGCCCTCGTCGAGGCGGGGGCAGACGTGATCGCCGCGTACACGCTCAACGACGCGGCGGAGGCGCAGGGCATCGTCCGCGCCGCCCGCGAGGCAGGCATCGCCGTCGAGATCTCGTTCACCGTCGAGACCGACGGACTGCTCGCGTCAGGCCGCACACTCGCGGAGACGATCGCCGAGGTGGAGGCGTCGGATCCGCCCGACGGTTACGCCCTCAACTGCGCGCACCCGGATCACTTCGAGCGTGCTCTGGATGCCGACACCGCGCCACGTATCGTCGGCATCCGCCCCAACGCCTCACGCCTCTCGCACGCCGAGCTCGACGAGTCGGAGATCCTCGACGACGGCGACCCCGTCGAACTGGCCGACCGCATGGCTCAGCTCCTCGAGCGGATGCCGTCGGTGCGCGTCATCGGAGGATGCTGCGGCACCGATTCACGGCACGTCGCGGCGATCTGGGAGCGGCTCGGCAGAGACCCCGTCCGGGCATAGAAGAAGGCCCCGGAGTGGAGTCCAGGGCCTTCTCCTCGATTATAGCTCTTAGAGCGACTCGACGATCTCACGCATGAGAGCGGCGGTCTCGGACGGCGTCTTGCCGACCTTGACCCCGGCGGCCTCGAGGGCCTCCTTCTTCGCCTGAGCGGTGCCTGCCGAGCCCGAGACGATGGCGCCTGCGTGGCCCATGGTCTTGCCCTCGGGGGCCGTGAAGCCCGCGACGTAGCCGACGACGGGCTTGGTGACGTGCGCCTTGATGTACTCGGCCGCACGCTCTTCAGCGTCGCCGCCGATCTCGCCGATCATCACGATCGCCTTGGTCTCGGGGTCTGCTTCGAACGCGGCCAGCGCGTCGATGTGCGTCGTGCCGATGACCGGGTCGCCGCCGATGCCGATGGCGGTCGAGAAGCCCAGGTCGCGCAGCTCGAACATCATCTGGTAGGTCAGGGTGCCCGACTTCGACACGAGGCCGATCGGGCCCTTGCCGGTGATGTTCGCGGGCGTGATGCCGACGAGCGCCTCACCGGGGGTGATGATGCCGGGGCAGTTCGGTCCGATGATGCGGGTCGTGTTGCCCTTGCTCTGCGCGTAGGCCCAGGCCTCGGCCGAGTCCCCGACGGGGACGCCCTCGGTGATCACGACGAGCAGCGGGATCTCGGCGTCGATGGCCTCGATCATCGCGTCCTTGGTGAAGGCACCGGGGACGAAGGCGATCGACACGTCGGCGCCGGTCTCCTTCATGGCCTCGGCCACGGAGGCGAAGACGGGGAGCTCGACGGCGTTGCCGTCCTTGTCGGTGTGCGAGACCGTGGTGCCGGCCTTGCGCGCGTTCACGCCACCGACGACCTGGGTGCCGGCCTTCAGCATGAGCGCCGTGTGCTTGGTGCCCTCGCCTCCGGTGATGCCCTGGACGATGACCTTGGAATCCTTGTTGAGGTAGATCGACATTTCTTTAGTCCTTGTGTCTCTCTGCGATCAGGCGTTGGCGAGTTCGGCGGCCTTGTCGGCGCCCTCGTCCATGGTGCTGGCGAGCGTGACGAGCGGGTGCGCGTACTCGGCGAGGATCGCGCGACCCTCGTCGACGCGGTTGCCGTCGAGGCGCACGACGAGCGGCTTGGAGGCTGCGCTGCCGAGGGTCTCGAGAGCGCCCTTGATGCCGTTGGCGACGGCGTCGCACGCCGTGATGCCGCCGAAGACGTTCACGAACACGCTCTTGACCTGCGGGTCGCCGAGGATGACGTCGAGGCCTGCGGCCATGACCTCAGCCGAGGCGCCACCGCCGATGTCGAGGAAGTTGGCGGGCTTGACGCCGTTGTGGTTCTCACCGGCGTAGGCGACGACGTCGAGCGTCGACATGACGAGTCCTGCACCGTTGCCGATGATTCCGACCTCGCCGTCGAGCTTCACGTAGTTCAGACCGCTCTTCTTGGCCTTGGCCTCGAGCGGGTCGGCTGCGTCCTTGTCTTCGAGCGCTTCGTGCTCGGGGTGACGGATCTCGGAGGCGTTGTCATCGAGTGTGACCTTGCCGTCGAGAGCGATGATGTCGCCCTCTTCGGTGCGGACCAGCGGGTTGACCTCGACGAGAGTCGCGTCTTCGCCCTTGTAGACGTCGAAGAGCTTGACGAAGACATCGGAGACCTTCTCGATGAGGTCTTCGGGGAAGTTGGCTGCACGGGCGATCTCGACGGCCTTCGCCTTGTCGATGCCGGTCAGCGGGTTGACCTCGACGCGTGCGAGCGCCTCGGGGCGCTCGACCGCGAGCTCCTCGATCTCCATGCCGCCCTCGACCGAGCAGAGGCTCAGGTAGGAGCGGTTGGCACGGTCGAGCAGCACGGAGAAGTAGAACTCCTCGGCGATACGCGCACCCTGCGCGACCATGACGCGCTTGACGACGTGGCCCTTGATGTCGAGTCCGAGGATGGCCTTGGCCGCCTCGTATGCCTCTTCGGGGGTCTTCGCGACCTTGACGCCGCCGGCCTTGCCGCGACCACCGGTCTTCACCTGGGCCTTGACGACGACGACTCCGCCGATCTTCTCAGCGGCTGCCTTCACCTCCTCAGGGGTGTCGGCGACGATGCCGGCGAGAACCGGCACTCCGTACTTTTCGAAAACGTCTCGTGCCTGGTACTCGTACAGATCCACTGTGGTTCCTTCACTGGGCTGCTGTCTGGTAATTCTCTCGATGTCGAGACATCGACCAGTCGCCCAGCCTACTACCTCGAACTGAACGCTCCCGGCGGCTAAGAGGCCGCCGGGAGCGCATACCGGTATGGAGATCGGGTTCAGCGGAGCGTGTCGCGACTGCCCGCCTGGGCCGAACGCGAGCGGGGCCCTGTCTCCTCATCGTCTTCGAGCTTGGGGGCGATCGGGCCGCCGAGACCCGAGCGTTCGCGCCGCTTCTCGTCGTCGCCTGCTCCGCCCATCATGCCGGGAGCCATCGAACGACCACCCGCGCCGGCGGCCGAACCGCCGGCAGAGCCGGATGCCGAACCGGATGCGGATCCTGCCGCCCCGATGCCTCCGGGGCCGGTCGCACCACTCATGCCGAGCAGTCCACGTCCGGCAGTGGCCGCACCAGCACCGGCTCCTGCGCCGCTCCCACCCGCGCCGAAGAGGCTCGCGCCGCCCGTGCCGCCGAGAGACGCCGAGCGCGTGCCCAGGAGGGCCGCGGCTCCCGCACCACCCACGACCGCTGCGCCGAGCGTGCCCGAACCACCGGATCCGCCGGTGAGCAGACCTCCGCCACCGCCGCCGCCACTGGCACCGCCACCGCCGGGGTACCCGGGCAGGGTGCCGCCGATCGGCGAGTCCACGCTGGGGTCACCTGCGCCGCCGCTTCCGGATCCGCCTGGGTCGACGGTGCCCCAGCCGTCGTCGCCGCCGGTGCCGACGCCGCCCCCGCCGTTGCCACCGCCTGAGTCACCGTTGCCGAAGTCGGTGTCACCCACCGATCCGCCGTTGCCACCGCCTGAGCCGCCGTTGCCACCGCCTGAGCCGCCATTGCCGACGCCCGAGCCGCCGTCGCCTCCGGGCACCCACCCTCCGCCAGGCTGCGCCGTCCAGCTGCCGCCGCCGGCGCCGCCCTGCGGCGAGCCGCCACCTGCCGACGGCCCATTGCTGCCGACCGGGGGAACACGGGAGTCGATCCCGTCCACGTCGATCACGGGAAGGGGGACAGAGGAGGTGTTGACCGTCACTGTGCCGGGGTCCTGGAAGTTCTGTCGCGCCTCTCCGGTGAGCGAGCCGCGGATGGCCTTGAGCTCCTCGATCGCCGCGGCCTCCCGCTCTGCGGCGAGCCGCGCCTCTTCACGCGCCACAGCCTCGCCGGTGTCGAAGGCGCCCCATCCGTCGGTGATCCCGGCGAGATTGCGTTGGGCATCGGCGATGAATCCGTCCGCAGATGCTGACGGCAGGCGCCGCAGCGCAGCGGATGCGGCGCCCGCCGCACTGTCCGCGGCCCTGCGGAGGCCCGAGCGCATGTCCGTCAACGCCGTCTCGATGGCGGTCGCGTTCTTCTCCATACGCTCCAGGAGAACCTGCGCCTCGCCCACCGAGTCGCCGGTCCAACCGGGGATCTCCCGCACGGCCTGGATCGCTCTCCGCAGCTCCGCCACCGCCTGCAGGCGGGACTCCATCTCAGGGTCCGTGAACGAGCTCATCGATGACAGCGCCCGGAGCTCATCCTCGAACATCGTCGGTGTGCACACATTGGGGTCATACATCTGCGCGTCCTCCACTCTTCTTGCGGCCGATCAGTATTGCAGTCGCCGCGACGGCGATCACGATGACCGCTCCGCCGCCCAGCATCCACGGAAGCGCACCGGGACCCGAGCCGTCTTCGGCACTCGGCTCTCCGGTCGGCTCGGTGCCGGTCGCCGAGAACACCTCCTCGAACGAGGGCGACTGGTCGTCCTTGAAGAGAGGGTTCTCATCGGGATACTGCGTGGGATCCTCCTGCACGAGACGGGTCGCATTGATGATCCCGTGCCCGAAGGTGTCCGACCACTGCAGCTCATGCGGGGTCGAGCCTGTGTTGCGGATCATCGACTGCAGCAGCTGCGACCCGCTGGCATCCGGCCACTTCTGCTTCGCCAGTGCAAGAAGGCTCGCGACGATCGGAGTGGCTGCCGAGTTGCCTGACCACGCCGACATCCCCCACGTCTGATCGAAGCCGAGGCCTGCGACGTCGATACCCGGCGCGACGATGTCCACGTCCTCGTTGACCATTGCGGAACCGTCGAGCTGCGTCGCCGCCTGCGCCGACGCATCGACGGACGCGACGTTCACGACGCCGTTGATGGTGGTCGTCACGAACTCCCAGACGGTGTCGCGGTTCGGCAGTCCGGCTACGACGAGCACGCCCTCGCGCAGTGCGGCGGCGACGCTGTCGACGGAATCCTGCGAAAGCTCATCTGCGAGTCGATTCAACCCACCCGACATGGTGACGATGTCCGCGCCCTGGGCGACGGCATCGTCGAGGGCAGCAGGGAACGTGTCTCCCTCGCACGAGTCCTGCAGGATGCCGTAATAGAGGATCCGCACGCCGGGAGCGATCCCGACCGGACCCGCACCCGAGTCCGATGTGCCGTTTCCGACGATCAGCGACGTCACCGACGTCCCATGCTTCAGCCCCTCGAAGTCGTCGCGATTCCCCGAGAGCGGATCGGGACAGCCCTCGGCTTGCCTCACCTCGATGTCCGCACCCTCGAGCGTGGAGACCTCCGGGTCGAGGGCGGCGTCGAAAACGGCGACGGTCACGCCGTCACCGGTGATCCCCGCGTCGTGGATCGCCTGGATCTTCATCGCGTCCAGATACCAGAGCGGTCCGTCGGCCGAGAAGTCCTGCGCCGCAGCCGCGTTCGGTGCTGTCGCCGCTGCCGCTGCGATCGCGAGTGCCATCGCGACGGCACCCCATCGACGAACACTCATCAGTACGTGACCGACTCGGTGCCGTCGTCCTCCGTCGTGCCCGAGGATGCCTCTGGACCCGATTCCGCCGGAGCGGAACCGGTGCTGGTCAGGTGAGCGGTCGGCGTGAGTGCCGGGTCGTCGACGACCTGCGCGATCTGAGCGAGAGACGCGGAGAGGTTCTGCTCTGACTCCTGCTTCTGGTCCACGACGGCTTTGAGCGCATCCCGGAAGGCGGCGGTGTTGACGCTGAGCTCGGCGATCATCGCTTCGAGGCCGGCGGCATAGTCGGACGCGGAATCGATGTAGGGCGCAGTCGTGTTGGTGCGCAGGCCTTCGATCTGCGTTCCGCGCGACCCCACTCCGGCCGCTTCGATGCTCTTCACGAGCGTATGGATGTTCTCGAGCATCTGCTCGAAGTCAGCACCGATCTGCGCTGCCATGATCTTCCCCTCCGTCAGGGACGCGAGCGCGCCCCACCCTCCGGCGACCCATGTTAGTCGACGCTATCGACAGTGCACAGAGCGCGTCGCCGCGGTCGGTGTATTCCGGCGTCTGCACCGCGTGAAGCCGAGGTCTAGGCTCGTCCCATGCATGAATCCGCAGAACTGCGCACCGGCGTCGTGGCCGCTGCGCTCGAGCTGTTCGCAACACAGGGGTTCGATCAGACCTCCGTCGAGCAGATCGCGAAGGCCGCAGGGGTCTCACGGTCGACGTTCTTCCGCCAGTTCGGCGGCAAGGAGGACGTCGTCTTCGCCGACCACGAGGTTCTGCTCGAGCAGCTGCGGACCTTCCTCTCCGAGGGGCATGACGACCCCTGGGGCGCAGTGTGCGCAGCATCCGAATCGGTCTTCGCCCACTTCGCGCACGACCCGGAGCTCGCGCGTCGGCGCTATCAGATCGTGCGTCAGGTGCCGGTGCTCCGTGAACGCGAGATCATCACGGTGTTCCGCTACGAGCGACTGTTCGACGACTACCTGCGCAGCTCGCTTCCCGGCATCGACCCTCTGGATGCCGTCGGATTCTCCGCCCTCGTCACCGCGGTGCACAACCATGTGCTCCGGCAGCTGCTGCGCGGCAAGAAGAAGGTGCCGCTCTCGACGTTGCAGACGGCGCTCGCCGACGTCCGCCGCCGTTACGGCGTGCCATCGGAGGCGGTCACCGAAGCGCCGGACGATGTCGTCGTCGCCGTGTTCCCCCGTTCGATGCCCATCGCCGAGGTCACCCGGCGCCTGCGCACGCAGCTCGACTGACCCCGCCTGACTCCCGTCGAGGGAGTCGTGGAACCGAGTATCGAGGAGTACGATACCTGGTGTCACGAAGGAGTCACCATGAGCACCGCAGCCTCCCCTCTCCCCGGCGAGCGCGTCTCGTCGTACGACATCACCGGACGCCAGGACAGCGACTACTACGCCGTCTTCGCCGACATCCCCGACGCCGATCGCCGGGCCTGGGATCGCGCCAAGGCGTACATCGACGAGGTCGGACCGCAGATGGCGGAGGCCTGGGACCGCGCAGAGTACCCGCTCGACGCCGCTCGCCGCATGGGCGAGATGGACCTGGTCGTCGACGGCATCGAGCATCCTTCGCTCACCCGCCTCTCCCCGCTCGCCGCCGGGCTCGTGAACATGGAGATCTCCCGCGGCGACGGGTCGCTCGGCACCGTGCTCGCGGTGCAGGGCGGGCTCGCGCTGCGCACTCTCGCACTCTTCGGCTCACCCGATCAGCAGCAGAAGTGGCTGACGGCCCTCGCCGACGGCTCGGTCTTCGGCTCCTTCGCGCTCACCGAGCCCGACCATGGGTCGGACTCCGTCTCGCTCGAGACCGTCGCACGCCGCGATGGCGACGAGTGGGTCATCCGCGGTGCGAAGAAGTGGATCGGCAACGGCGCCTCGGGCGGCATCACGTTCGTGTGGGCCCGCGTCGATGACGAGACGGCGGCCGAGCACGGCGCCGTGCGGTGCTTCCTCGTCGAACAGGACACCCCCGGATACACCGGGACGCCGATCCGCGGCAAGGCATCGCTCCGAGCCATCCACCAGGCGCACATAGAGCTCGACGACGTGCGCGTGACGCTCGACTCCGTGCTGCCGGGGACGAAGAGCTTCAAAGACGCGTCGGCCGTGCTCTACGCGACCCGTTCGGGCGTCGCCTGGTCGGCTCTCGGTCACGCGACCGCCTGCTACGAGGCCGCGCTCGCGTATTCGACCCAGCGCATCCAGTTCGGCAAGCCGCTGGCCAAGTTCCAGATGGTGCAGGAACGCCTCACCCACATGCTCGAGGACCTCACCGCGATGCAGCTCTACTGCCGTCGCCTCGCAGACCTCGAGACCGCCGGCGAGCTGCGGCCCACGCAGGCGTCACTGGCGAAGTTCCACAACACGCGCGCAGCACGGCGCGTGGCCGCCATCGCCCGCGATCTGCTCGGCGGCAACGGCATCCTGCTCGAGAACGGCGTGATGCAGCACATGGCCGACATCGAGGCGATCCACACCTACGAGGGCACCGAGAGCGTGCAGGCGCTGCTTCTCGGCCGTGACATCACCGGGATGAGCGCTTTCGCCTGACCCGGCGCGGTGCTCTCGTGTCGGGAGTCAGCCTTCGGACTTCCCACCTGAGGTGGTCGGTGAAGGATCGCCGACGAATCTCTGACCACCGATCACCGAGAGGAGCCGCAGCTTCTCGTGGCTCTCGCTGCCCGGCGCTGCGGTGTAGACGAGCAGGGAGTGCGACTGCTCCGGATCGACGAGCGTCTGGCACGTGAGCTCCAGCCGCCCGAGCTCGGGGTGCATGAAGCGCTTGGTGGCGCCGGGGCGGAGACCCACCTCGTGCTTCTTCCAGATTCGTCGGAACTCCTCGCTCCGATCGGTCAGAAGGTCCACATAACGCGCCGCTCGAGATCCCGGGCCCCGACGAGCGGCGATCTCGCGCAGCCCCGACACCCACAGCCGAGAGAGGAACGGGTGATCCTCCGGGTCGTAGATCGACCGCGCGGAGGGGTCGGTGAACCATCGATATCCGATGCTGCGCGAAGGTCCGCGGAGTCCGACGAGATCCCCCACCAGGGCGCTGCCCAACGGGCTCTGACGCAGAGTCTCACCGAGTTCCGTGACCACCTCGGCGGGAGTGTCGTGCAGTCGATCGAAGATCCGCAGCATCCCCGGGCTCACATGGTCGCTCTCGGCCCCTCGCGCCGGCGGCGTGTGACCGGCGAGGGCGAAGAGATGGTCTCGCTCTGCCAGTGAGAGGTGCAGTCCCTGGGCGATCGCCGCCACCATCTGGTCGGAGGGCTGAGGTCCGCGTTCCTGTTCGAGCCGTGCGTAGTAATCGGTCGACATGTGGCACAGCGAAGCGGCTTCCTCCCGTCGCAGGCCGCCGGTGCGTCGCCGCTCTCCGCGGGCGAGCCCGACATCCTCGGGTTGCAGCGCCTCGCGCCTCGTTCTCAGGAACTCCGCGAGCCCCCGCCGGTCCACCGCCATGCGCTTCTCCCGCCGTCGACTCCGTTCTACCAGCCGGCCCCTTTGCGATCCACGGATCGACGATCCCTGGTTCGCACGACGGACACGGGAGAGCATCGGAGCCGACGAAGAAGAAGAGAGAACATGCCACGCAAGAACGCAGAGCCGACCATCCCGCCGTTGCACGGCGCGCGCGCAGTGATCACCGGAGCAAGCGACGGAATCGGGATGGGAATCGCCACCCGTCTCGCCACCGCAGGCGCGGAGGTCGTGATGCCCGTCCGCAACCGGGCCAAGGGCGACGTGGCGATCGCACGGATCCGCGAGACGGCTCCGAATGCGCGCATCTCGCTGCGGGATCTCGATCTCTCGTCGCTCGGCTCGGTCGCCGCACTCGCCGCCACGTTGCGAGATGAGGGAGAGCCGATCAGCATCCTCATCAACAATGCCGGAGTGATGACGCCCCCTGACCGCAGAACCACGGCGGACGGCTTCGAGCTGCAGTTCGGCGCCAACCATCTGGGGCACTTCGCGCTCGTCGGACGGCTGCTCCCCCTGCTCATGGCCGGCGCGGCCAGGGTCGTGTCGCAGATCAGCATCGCGGCCGACAGCGGAGGCATCAACTGGGACGACCTGCAGTGGGAGCGCTCGTACAACGGGATGCGCGCGTACAGCCAGTCCAAGATCGCGTTCGGGATGTTCGCGCTCGAGCTCCAGCGACGCAGCGAGGCCGAGGGATGGGGCATCGCCAGCATGCTCTCGCATCCGGGGGTCGCACCGACGAACCTGCTGGCCGCGCAGCCGGATCTCGGCCGCGCGACTCAGACGTCAGGGCGCCGCATCATCGACGCGCTCTCGCGCCGAGGCCTGATCGTCGGCACGGCCGAGTCCGCGGGACTTCCTGCGGTCTACGCGGCGACCTCAGCGGATGCCGTCGGCGGAGGGTTCTACGGGCCGTCGGGGATCGGTCACCTCGGCGGCCCGCCCGCACCTCAGAAGCTCTATTCGCGTCTGCGGGACGATGAGTCGGCCCGGAGGATCTGGGACGTGTCGCAGAAGCTCACCGGCGTGCCCTTCGAGGCACCGTGATCGCGGGCGTCAGTCGCAGCCACAACCCCCGGCCGGCGTCTTCACCATGAAGCAGACGTCGCACACGCCGTAGTCGCGCTCGCTCGTCTTCGTCGCACGCTCGGCCTTCGGCGCCGCCGCGACTCGGGGAGTCGTGCTGCGCTTCGCCTTGACCGGAGCGATGGGACGGAACTCGCTCGGGTGCGTCACGAAGAAGTACGGAGCACGGCCTTCGCTCGGCCGCAGACGCAGGGGCGTGGAGCCGACGACGACGACCTCGTCTTCGGCGAAGCCGTTGGTGTAGGTCTTGCCGATGTGCAGCGAGGCGCCCTCGCCGCGGCGGATCGCCTCGATGTAGCGGCCTCGGTCGATGTAGGACGAGATGCCGACGGCATCCGTGATCGCCGCGATGAACTCATGGTTCTCTTCGGCGATGCGGTGCGCTCGGAGCGCCTCCGCGAGGGTTCGGTACGGACGGGAGTTGCCTGTGGGGGTCGGGCCCTGAACTTCATTCATTTCCTCAAGGATCTCACGCCCGGGCATGGAAGACTGGCCGAATGGCACGAGCGACGATCATCGGCTCCGGACCGAACGGCCTGGCGGCGGCCGTGACCCTCGCCCGCGCGGGGTACGAGGTGCGCGTCCTCGAGGCGGCGCACACCATCGGCGGCGGCGTCCGCACAGCCGAGTCGACCCTCTCCGGCTTCCGCCACGACGTCTGCGCCGCGGTTCATCCGGCCGCGCTGTCGTCGACGTTCTTCCAGGCGTTCGGCCTCGCCGAACGGGTCGAATGGATTCTTCCCGACATCTCCTACGCGCACCCGCTCGACGGCGGCAGAGCCGGCATCGCCTGGCGCGACATAGAGCGCACCGCCGCGGCGCTCGGTGCCGACGAGCGCGCCTGGCTGTCGCTTCTGCGCCCGCTCAGCACACATGTCGAGGGTGTCGTCGACTTCACCGGCAATCAGATGCTGCGAGTTCCTCACGAGCCGATCACGGCTCTCCGGTTCGCACTGCGGATGCTCGATCAGGGCACGCCCCTGGCCCGCCGCACCTTCCGCACCGAAGAGGCCGCCGGCCTGATGGCGGGCGTCCTGGCGCATGCGAACACTCCCCTCCCCTCCCTCGCCGGCGCAGCCGCCGGACTGCTGCTGGCCGCGCAGGCGCACGCGGGGGGATGGATGTACCCGCGAGGCGGTGCGCAGAACATCGCCGACAGCATGGTCGCCGACATCGAGGCCCATGGCGGATCCGTCGAGACAGGCGCCCACATCACCGACCTGGCATCCCTCGACTGGGGCGACCCCGCCCGCGGCGATCTGCTGATGCTGAACACGTCGCCCCGGCTCACCCTCACCCATCCCGACATCCCCGCGTCGTACGCGCGAGCGATCCGCAGCTATCGCTACGGACCGGCTGCGGCGAAGGTCGACTTCGCTCTCGACGGGCCCATCCCATGGGCCAACGCACAGGTCGGGCAGTCGCCCACCGTGCACATCGGAGGATCGGCCGCGGAGATCTGGGAGAGCGAGAACGCCGTCGCCCGTGGTCGCATCAGCGATCGCCCGTACGTGCTGTCCGTGCAGCCGTCGGTCTTCGATCCGAGTCGGGCGCCCGAGGGCAAGGCGGTGCTGTGGGCGTACATCCATGTGCCGCAGGGCTCCGACCTCGACGCCACCGAGCTCGTCACCCGTCAGGTCGAACGGTTCGCGCCCGGCTTCCGCGACCTCATCCTCGCCCACCACTCGGTGCCCGCGTCGTCGCGCGAGGCGATCAACCCGTCGGAGATCGGCGGAGACATCCTGGGCGGCGCCTTCACCATCCCGCAGGCGTTGCGCAGACCCGTGCTCGGCACAGCGCCCTGGCGCACACCGATGCGCGGCGTGTATCTCGCTTCGGCATCGACCCCGCCGGGTCCAGGGGTCAACGGCATGGCCGGGTGGCACGCTGCCCGAACGGCGCTGAAGGATGCGGGCGCCCGCGTCTCGCTCGGCGACCTCTTCGGCTGACATCCCCGAAGTCCCTCTTCTGCGACAGCGTCGGCGACGCCAGGATGGATCCATGCGCTACGAGATCCCCTCTCCCATGCTGGCGAAGGCAGCGGCGTCCGTCCCGGACCCCGCGAAGACCACCGGCGGACTGCTGTTCGAGCCCAAGTGGGACGGATTCCGTGGGCTGATCGCCTGGGACGGCGAGACCGTCGAGATCGGCTCGCGCGGAGCGAAGCCTCTGACCAGGTACTTCCCCGAGCTCGTCGAAGCGATCCCCCGGCTTCTCCCTGGCCCGTGCCTGCTCGACGGCGAGATCGTCGTCGCCACGGGGCCTGAGGGCGCGCAGCGGCTCGACTGGGAAGCGCTGAGCCAGCGCATCCATCCCGCGGCCTCGCGGGTCGCCCGGCTGGCCGCAGAGACGCCCGCGATGTTCATCGCGTTCGACCTGCTGGCCGTCGACGATGAAGACCTGTCGAGCACCCCGTTCGCCGAGCGGCGCGAGCGCCTGGAGACGCTGATGGCCGGGGTCGAGCATCCGTTGCACATCACCCGCACCACCCGCGATCGTGATGCGGCCGTGCGCTGGCTCGCGGAGTTCGAAGGCGCAGGCCTCGACGGAGTGGTCGCCAAGCCGCTCGATCAGCCGTACGCGCCGGGCAAGCGCACCCTGGTCAAGGTCAAACACGCCCGTACGGCCGACGTGGTCGCGCTCGGATATCGTGTGCACAAATCCGGATCGGGGGTCGGGTCGCTGCTCGTGGGCCTCTACGATTCCGACGGCACGCTGCGCCAGGTCGGCGGCGTGGCGGCATGGAGCGATGTGCGCCGGAGGGAACTCGTCGAGGAGCTCGCCCCGCTGGTGGAGCGCGACGATGCAGGCGATGCCGTCACCGGAGAGGGCGAGCGCTCGCGCTTCAGCGGCTCGAAGGACGTGTCGTTCGTTCGGCTGCGCCCCGAGCTCGTGCTCGAAGTCCGCTACGACCAGCTCGAGGGTTCGCGGTTCCGGCACACCGTGCAGTTCGAGCGCTGGCGCCCCGATCGAGATGCCCGTTCGTGCACCTACGATCAGCTCGAGACCGTGGCCGGATACGACCTGGCCGAGGTCATCGGCTGAGCCTCATTCGTCGATCGGGTCGCCGTTCGCGTCCCAGTTCGCCTCGACCTTCTTGCTGGGCTGCACACGCGGCGGCTCCCCCGGCATCTTCGGGAACTCGGGCGGGAACGACAGCTCGCCCAGCCCCGCCTCGAGGTCGCGCTCCCACCACTCCAGCAGGGTGTCGATGCGGCCCGGGCTGGTCTGCTTGCCCGCCCACGGGTCACCGATCTCATCGAGTCGTTTCGGGATGCTGCGCACGGTGAACGCGGCGGGGTCGAGGCCGTCGAGCTCATCCCAGTGCACCGGCGTCGAGACCGTGGCTCCGGGAAGAGCGCGAGGGCTGTAGGCACCGGCCATCGTGCGGTCTCGGTTGGCCTGGTTGAAGTCGATGAAGACGCGTTCCCCTCGTTCCTCCTTCCACCAGCTCATCGTCACCTGCTCGGGCATCCGTCGCTCCAGCTCTCGGCCGGCCGCGATCACGGCGTGCCGCACGTCGAGGAACTCGTGCGTCGGCTCGATCGGGGCGAACACATGCAGCCCGCGGTTGCCGCTGGTCTTCACGAACGCGTCGAGACCGACCTCGCTGAGCACCTCTCTCAGCGCGTGTGCGGCGGGAACGGCGTCGGCGAACCCGGTTCCCGGCTGCGGATCGAGGTCGATCCGCAGCTCGACCGGATTGTCGGGGTCGGAGGCGAGCGACGCCCACGGGTGGAACACGATCGTGTTCATCTGCGCCGCCCAGACGATGGCGCTCGGTCGATTGAGCACGATCTGCGGATGCCGTCGCCCGCTGTTGTAGGTCACCGTGACAGCGTCGACATAGTCGGGCGTGCCCTTGGGCGGGTTCTTCGAGAAGAAGCCGTCGCTGCCGAGCCCGTCGCGGAAGCGCTCGAGCGAGACGGGACGGTTGCCGTTCGCCTCGAGGAACGGAGCACTCACGAGCTGGAAGTACTCCGCGAGCTCGGCCTTCGTGATGCCGTCCTTCGGCCACACCACCCTGTTCGGGCTGGAGAGCACGACCTCGCGCTCCCCATCAGGATCGATGACGGTCAGGGGCACGCGTTCTGAGGCCATGCTCCGACCCTAGGGGGCAGGTGCGACGCGCGGAAGCCCGTCAGTCGTCGATGTCGATCGCCAGGATCAGCACGGAGGTGAGCGCCTCGCGCTCGACCACGATGCTGGGCCCGGCCGGGTCGATGATGACACCGGCCATATCGACGTGGCTGGACAGGATCTTCGCCAGCTGCAGCGGCTCGAAGGGCAGCGGTCGATCGCCGCGTCCGAGCGCGAGCACCTCGAGCGGGTGCGAGAACAGCTGGAGGAACCGCTTGCCGTCAGGCGTCTGCGCTTCGGCGATGCCGACCTGCCCGCCGGGGTTGCCCTCGTTGACGGCCACCCACATGCGCTTCGTCGCGAGCGCCTCGCCGACCTTGGAGGCAGAGTCCTGCTCGCGCGGTGCGGCGATGAGCGACTTGACGGTCATGTCGACATCCGCCTGCTCGAGAGCCTTCTGCAACAGCTCGGTCGGGAACACCACGCGGTGCGGTGCCGAGGCGTTGTCGACGATGAGGCCGGCGAAATCTCCGGACACCACCTGCTGCAGTACCGAGGTGACCGGCTGTGCGACGGCCGATGTCGCCGTCGGGTCCTTCTCGAGCTGCACGGAGTCTCGCACGGCGGCAGCCGAGCTGAACGCCAGCATGAACTGGCGCTCACCATCGCGCACGACGGCGACCGCGAGGGGCTTGCCCTCACTGATCTGTGCCCGAGCATCGCCGTTCACCCGGATGTACATGTGGCCCTGCAGCGCCTGGCGGAGAACTCCGAGAAGCTGCTCGTTCGTCGCGCCCTGCTCGACCTCCTTGAGCGATTCGCGCAGCAGGACGTTGTCCTTCATGCCCGCGACGGTCTCGGTCTGCTCGGGCGGCAGCGCAGGTGCCAGCGGGAGCTTGCGCTCGGGCTCGGCCACGGGCGCAGGAGCGGGCGCCGCGGGAGCAGGCGCCGCAGTCGGTGCGGATGCCGCGGGAGCCGCGTCGGGATCGGGCAGCTCGACCTCGGGTCCGGCCTGCGCGCCGACACCGCGGAACGCCTGCACGGAGATCCCGATGGTGGGCGCGACCTCGGCGGCTTCGGAGGGTGTCTCCGCGACCTCCGGAGCGTCGACGACAGACTCCTCGGTCTCGGTGTGGTCGGCGACGACATCGTCAGCGGACTTCTTGCGGCGAGAGAACAGGGCCATATCAGCCAGCCTAACCCGCTACAGGGCTAGATCTTCTCGATCGGCGCGACCTTGATCAGCAGCTTCTTCTGGCCGGCGGAATCGAAACGCACGTGAGCGATGCGCTTCGCCCCCTCGCCCGTCACCGCGTCGACTCGCCCCTCGCCGAAGTCCGAGTGGCGGATGCGGTCACCGGCGGCGAGTTCGAGGTCGCCGTTGTCGCGCATCTTCGCCGTCACCCTGTTGGGGAACTTGTCCATCGCCGTGGACAGCGGCTTGAGCGAGTCGCGTCCTGGCAGCTGCTTCACCCCGAAACGGTCGCCCGAACCGGAGCCCCCGAATCCGCCTCCCCTGCGTGCGTTGAGCGCGCGGGACTGCATGCCCCCGCGGGAGTTGACGTCGCCCGGCGACTGGCGCCAGTCGATGAGCCCGGCCGGGATCTCCTGCAGGAATCGGCTGGGCATCGCCACCGAGACCTCTCCGAACTGAGCCCTGGTCATGGCCAGCGACAGGTGCAGACGCTTGCGAGCGCGGGTGATGCCGACGTAGAAGAGTCGACGTTCCTCCTGCGGGCCGCCCGGCTCACCGGCCGAGATGCGGTGCGGGATGAGGTCCTCTTCGACGCCGGTCACGAACACCGCGTCGTACTCGAGCCCCTTCGCGGTGTGCATCGTCATCAGGGACACCGAGCCCGACTCGTCGTCGAGGTCGTCAGCGTCGGAGACGAGGGCGACCTCCGTGAGGAAGTCGACGATCGTCCCGTCGGGGTTGTTGCGGGCGAAGTCTCGTGCGACGGCGACGAACTCGTCGAGGTTCTCGACGCGCGCCTCGTCCTGAGGGTCGCGGCTCGCACGCAGCGCATCGAGGTAGCCGCTCTTCGACAGCAGCACGCTGAGCCCGTCGGCGACGGCGGTGGGCGCGGGGACCTCGCCGGAAGCGGGGAGCATGATCTCGGTCGCTTCGGCCAGCACGGCATCGAGCTGAGCGATGCCGGCCTGGATCTTCGGGCCGAAGCCCAGCTGATCCGGCACCGAGAGCGCCTGGCGGAAGGTGATGTCATGCTCTTCGGCGAAGCGGGCGATCGCCGTCTCGGTGACGTCGCCGATGCCCCGGCGCGGCTTGTTGAGGATGCGTCGCACCGCCATCTCGTCGGCAGGGTTCGCGACGGCGACCAGGTAGGCGAGCGCGTCCTTGATCTCGGCGCGCTCGTAGAACTTCGTGCCGCCCATGATCTTGTAGGGCACGGCCGAGCGAATGAAGATCTCTTCCAGGGCGCGCGACTGCGAGTTCGTGCGATAGAAGACCGCCATCTCGGAGTACGGCATTCCGGCCCGGTGCAGCACCTCGACCTCGTCGGCCACGAACTGCGCCTCATCGTGCTGCGAATACCCGGTGAAGCCGACGATCATGTCACCGTCGCCCTTGTCGCTCCAGAGCTTCTTGTCCTTGCGGTCGAAGTTGTTGCCGATCACGGCATTCGCCGCGGAGAGGATGTTCTGCGTGGAGCGGTAGTTCTGCTCGAGCAGCACGACACGGGCGCCGGGGAAATCGCGCTCGAACTCGCTGATGTTGCGGATGTCGGCACCGCGGAAGGCGTAGATCGACTGGTCGGAGTCGCCCACCACGGTGAGCGAGGCGCCCTCGAGCTCGGGAGTGGTCTCGGGCTCGAAGATCATCATGCCGTTGGAGGCATACGGGTCTGGGCTCTCGCCCGTCACGGGCCGCGTCAGCTCGTGGATGAGCGCGTACTGGGCGTGGTTCGTGTCCTGATACTCGTCGACGAGCACGTGACGGAAACGACGGCGGTAGGTGTCGGCGACCTGCGGGAACGCACGGAACAGGTGGACGGTCTGCCCGATCAGGTCGTCGAAGTCGAACGCGTTCGCCTTCTGCAGCTGCCGCTGGTAATCGGCGAACAGTTCGACGAAGATCCGCTCGGCCGGGTCGCTCATGTTCGCCTGACGCGCATAGGCGTCGGCGTCCGACAGCTCGTTCTTGAGCTTCGAGATGCGCGACTGCACGGCTCCGGGGGTGAGCCCGTAGGCGTCGGCCTCGTGCTGCTTGACCAGACGCTTGATGAGGGCGCGCGAGTCGCCCGAGTCGTAGATCGTGAACGACTTGGTGAACCCGAACTGCTGGGCCTCTCGGCGGAGGATGCGCACACAGGCGGAGTGGAAGGTCGAGATCCACATGCCCCGAGCGGCGTCGCCGACGATCGCCTCGACGCGCTCGCGCATCTCACCGGCCGCCTTGTTGGTGAAGGTGATCGCGAGGATCTGGCTGGGCCAGGCCTCTCGCGCCCTCAGCAGCGAGGCGATACGGCGGGTGAGAACGCTGGTCTTGCCCGAACCGGCGCCCGCGACGATCAGCAGCGCGGGTCCGCGATAGGTCACCGCCTCGAGCTGCTGCGGGTTGAGGCCGGCGAGGAGGTCGTCCTGTCCCTGCGCTCCCGTGGAGCGGGGGCCGACGGATCCGGGAACGATGAGGGGGGCTTCGGTCATGGCTCTATGAGTCTAGGCCGCGCCACCGACACTGCCGTCGGGTGGAAGTCCCGCAGGGACGACGAGGCGCGGAACGCCCTCTCCGACGGTGCGCGCGAAGACGGCCTGGCGCACGAGTCATCGTGCACCAGGCCGTCCGTCGTGCGGAGGCGTCGAATCAGGCCGAACGACGACGTCGGCGGGCGACCAGCGCGCCGACGACGACGAGCATCAGCGCCAGCGAGATCATCGCCACGGGCACTTCGACGCCGGTTGCGGCGAGCCCGCTCGGGTCGGTGACGTGGTTGTCGTCACCGGAGTTCTCACCCGGCTCCTCTCCCGGCTTCTCGCCGGGGTTCGCTCCCGGGTCCTCTCCCGGGTTCTCGCCGGGGTTCTCGCCAGGGTTCTCACCGGTGACCCCGGGGAGGGTGCCGACGCGCAGCGCCTCCGAGGCGAAGCCGTCGGCGAACCACCAGACAGGGCGCTGACCGTCGACCGACAGCGAGGCCGGAGCCGTCGCGAAGCCCTCGTTGTTGATGTCCGGCATGCCGGCGGGGCGGGCGAAGTGCGCGAGTCCGGGCTGGGCCGTGCCGTTCAGCGTGATCTGCGCCGACTGTCCCTGGCAGCCGTCATCACAGACCGCCCACAGCACGTCGAGCACGCTGTCGTAGTCGAGCGCCATGACACCGGCGATCCCCGGTGCGATCTCCGAGACGAGAGTCGCCTGGCCGTCAGCGCCGAGCGCGAACGCGTAGACGTGGCCGTTGTCCTCGACCGCTACGAAGAACAGACCGTCACCGTGGCCGGCGTAGTCCGCCGGGTCGTAGGCCGAGCCGCTGTTGGCATCGAAGAGCGCGCCCTCGAGCGCGCTGTCAGGCACCCACTGCACCGCCTCCATGCCGAGGTTCGCTCCCACGGCAGGAAGCAGCGCGGTCAGATCCCACTCCTGCTCGGCGACGAGATCGCCGGCAGAGGCGTCGGGATCGACCTTGAGGAGGGTGTTCTGGTTCACGCCCTTAACACTGTTGTCGCGCTCCGAGGCGACGTAGACCGCCCCGTCGCCGTCGACGGTGATTCCCTCGGTGTCGGGGCCTGCGGCCGCCGGGTCCGAGGCATCCTTCTGGAACCGCACGCGCTTGCCCGATTCCCAGCCGGGGATCTGCGAGAACGAGCCGTCGGCATGGGCCTCGAGCTTCCAGATGCGTCCGTCGCCGTTGTCGACGGCCCAGAGGAACGATCCGTCGGCGGTCTCCTGCACGTCGAGCCCCGAGCTGTCCTCGAGGAAGGTCGGCGCGGTGTCGAGCACCCGGACCTCGGCAGAGCCGGGCCAGGGAGAGACCTCGATCTCTCCTGCACAGGTGTTGGCCTGGCCCTTGGTGCTCTCCGCGGTGACGGCGAATGCGCCGGTCGCATCGGGGCAGCGGCCCCAGGTGGTCGCGGCGTGCCCCGCACCCCAGGTGGTCGAGTCGACGAGAAGACCGCCGTCGAACAGGCGCACGGTGTCGCCGTCGCCCAGACCGAAGCCGAGGTCGGCACCCTCGATGACGAGGTGTCCGCCGGCGCTGATGGTGGTGCCGGCCGGGATCGCGTAGGAGTGCGTGTCGTCGTCGTCCTTCACGACGATGCCGGAGACATCGAGGTCGGATGCCGTCGGGTTGACGAGCTCGACCCAGTCACCCGGCGAGCCGCCGTCGGACTCGACCTCGTTGATGCGCACCGGGTTGCCGCACGCGTTGCGCTGCCCCTTGGTCGAGACCGCGATGTCGATGAAGTCGCCGCTGCCGTCTGCGCAGCGCGCGAGGACGCCTGCCGCGTGCGCGTCGTACACGTGCTCGTCGACGACGTTGAGGTTCGCGTCGCGCACGGTGACCGTGTCGCCGTTGCCGAGGCCGAAGACGAAGTCCGTGGGCTGGTCGAAGACGAAGTACGCGCCCGGTTCGAGAACGGTTCCCGCAGGCAGCGGAGTCGTCTCCGCGGCGTGGCCGACCGGATCGCCGTCCATGAGCGTCCAGCCGGAGAGGTCGACCGCCGTGCTGCCGGAGTTCACGACCTCGACCCAGTCGGTGGCGTCGCCGTTGGACTCGATCTCGTTGATGACCACATCGGGCATCACGCACGAGTTCGCGCCGCCCATAGTCGGGTGGGCCAGCACGAAGGCGCCCTCGCCGTCAGGGCAGCGTGCGAGAGTCGCGGCAGCGGCGTCGCCGTCGATCGCCGCGTGGCCCTCCCACGGAAGAGTGTCGTCGATCTGCGCGCCGACGGCGTCGAACAGTCGGATACGGTCGGCGCCGCCGATCCCGATCGGGTCGCGGAACGCGGTCTCGGCGCCGTCGACAAGGCCGATCGTGCCCTCCTCGACCACGAGGAATCCACCGGCGGCGATCTGCGTCCCCGGCAGGAACTGCCAGCGGTGGTCGTCCGAGTTGTCGCGGATCTCATAGCCGGAGATGTCGAGCGCGGCGTCTCCGGAGTTGTGGAACTCGACCCAGTCCGCGGGTTGCGAATCGACCTCGTTGATGACGATCGAACCGCCGACAGGGGCGTCCGGGGCGAACACGTTGGCCGCGCCCTTCGTGGACTCGGTGGTCTCGGCCCACTCGACCGTGCCCGCGACCTCGCGGGCACCCCAGGTGACAGCGGCGTGAGCGGTCCAGGCGGTCTCGTCGACGAGGGTCGCGCTCTGGTCGAACAGGCGGACCTGGTCGTCCTTTCCGAGACCGAAGGCGAAACCGCCGACGCCGTCCGCTGCCTCATCGAGCACGAGGTGGGCGCCGGGTTCGACGAGGGAACCGTCGGGGAACACGTACGACTCGTCGTCGCCGTCGTCCTTCACGACGAACCCGCTCAGATCGACGACGGCGTCGGAGTTGTTGACGAACTCGATCCAGTCTCCGGGAACGCCCCCGCTGGATTCGACTTCGTTGATCCGGATGCCGAGTTCGGCTCCGGTGGCGGCGAGGGGCACGGCGAGCAGAGCGGCAGCGCTGAGCGCGCAGACCGTCGTGACCGCAGCCGCGGATTTCAAGCGGGACATGGGGCTCCTGGGGGAATCAGACGGGTATGACTCCACATCAGCGATGCCGCATGGCCGCCCGACGACCCGCAGGTGCACGGATGGTGAACGAGCGGTGGCGGTTCACATCCGGGCAGCGGGTCGCCGGTCAGGCGATGCGCGTTCCCGGAGGCAGCCGCTTGGCCGGCGTCCGGGTGCGCGACCACGCTCCGGCGAAGAGCCCACCGGCGATGAGGATCTGCACGCCGAGGCCCACGAACCAGCTCGGGACCGTGCTGGCGATGATCTTCTCGGGGGTCGGATACTCGAACACCTCGTTGGAGCACTCGTCCCAGCTCTGCTCGACCGGTGGCTGCTGGGCCGTGCGGACCCCGAGCTTGATCTGCCCGAACATGTCGACGGGGTAGCCGTCGGCGTTGAACTCGGTCGGTGTGGCGTCGGCGAGGACCACGAACGGGTTCGCGGCGAGAACCCACCAGACGTAGTCGAAGCGCGGAACCTCCTGCGTGTAGGTCTCCCAGGAATCGCAGTCCACGATGCCGTTCGCGTCGTACGGGCGGCTCTGCTGCTCGACGTCGGTCCGCACCGCCAGGCCGCCGAGCGCGAACACGACCAGAGTGCCGATCGTGAGCCCGGCGACGACGAGGTACGTCGTCGCGACGGAGAAGAGCGGGCGGGCGATCAGGCCGCTCAGCCCCACACCGATCGCCGCGACGACGATGATCTCCACCACGAGCACCAGCAGCGAGACGAGCAGCACCACGGCATTCGCTCCGCCGCCCAGCAGCGAGATCGCCAGGAAGGGAATCGCGACGATCAGGAACGCGAATCCCGTCGCGACCGCGGCGGCGAGCTTGCCGAGCATGATGTCGCCGGTCGAGGCGGCCGTCACCTGGACGGCCGCCAGGGTCGCGGCGTCGCGATCCCCGTTGATGGCGTTGCCGCTGAGCGTGGGCGACACGAGCACGACGAGCAGGAGCACCATGTTCACGACGATCGAGAAGACGCCTGCGCCGACGAAATCGGCCCAGGAGTAGACCGCGAATGCGAGCACGGTGACGCCGAGAAGGAGCACCCCGAAGATTCCGAGGAGCACGTACCAGCCGACGCTGCGGAGTCTCTGCGTCAGTTCGAGACGGGCGATGATGCGGATGTTCGAGATGCTCATGCGCCTGCCTCCCCGTTGTCGGTCGCTGCGGGCGGGGAGGGCGGCGCCGTCGGAGGAGCCTGCGCCGCAGATCGCGCTGCGGCCGCAGCCGGGTCGTTCAGGGTGAGGAAGGTGTGCTCGAGCGCGCTCTGCGCGGGGGCGAATTCCGAGATCTGGAGCCCCGCCTGCACCAGGGAGCGCAGGCCCAGTGCGGCCGCCTCCTCGGAGTCGAAGCCGACGAGCACTCCCCCACGATCGGCACCGAGCGACTCGATCGGCAGTCCGAGGGTCTGAGCCACCTGCCAGGAGTCCGCGTTCTGGCGGGCGGCTTCGGCCCCCAGCAGCCGGACGCGCCAGGCACGCCCTGTCGACTGCCCCGGCGCGGCATCGACCACCGAGCCCGCGACGAGGAACACGGCGTCGTCGACGACCTCCTCGAGCTCCGACAGGATGTGACTCGAGATCAGCACCGTGCGTCCCTCGGCCGCGAAGCTCCGCAGCAGCGTCCTCAGCTGGATGCGCGCCTCCGGATCGAGACCCGATGCGGGCTCGTCGAGCAGCAGCACCTGCGGATCGTGCACGAGCGCGCGGGCGAGGCCGAGCTTCTGCTTCTGGCCGCGCGACAGCACTTTGGCCGGAGAATCGGCGAGATCTCGCAGACCGACGAGCTCGAGCAGCTGCGCCGCCCGGGCGGCTGCGTCCGGCACCGGGATGCCGTACAGCCGTGCCGTCGTCGTGATCGTCTCGCGAGCGGTCAACGACGGCCACGCGCCGAGGGCGTCCGGCATCCACCCGAGCAGCCGTCTCGCCGCGAGCGCGTTCTCCGACGGGTCGACTCCGGCGATGCGAATCGTCCCCGCGTCCGGAGCCAGGAGCGACGCGAGCATCAGCAGCAGCGTGGTCTTGCCCGCACCGTTGGGGCCGACGAGTCCGGTCACCCGCCCTGGCTCGGCGCGCAATGTCGCGGAGCGCACCGCCTGCACGCTCCCGAACGATCTGCTGACACTGTCGACGATGATTCCGGTCATCGGGGCAGTCTCGCATCTGTTCTCGCCGGATCACGGGAGGCCGAAACGGATACACAGCGAATCGGCAGATGTTCAGGCTGCGGTGCGAGGATCGAGACGTGCGAACGATCCTCAACATCATCTGGCTGATCTTCGCCGGATTCGGTCTCTTCCTCGGCTACATGCTGGCGGGCATCCTGCTGTGCATCCCGATCGTGACGATCCCCTGGGCCATCGCCTCCTTCCGCATCGCCCGCTACGCGATCTGGCCGTTCGGACGCGAGATCGTCAGCAAGCCGACCTCGGGAGTTGGCTCGTTCCTCGGGAACGTGCTGTGGGTGATCCTCGCGGGTTGGTGGCTGGCGATCGGCCACATCGTCTCGGGTCTGCTGCTCTGCGTCACGATCATCGGCATCCCGATGGGCATCGCCGACTTCAAGATGGTGCCCGTCTCGCTGATGCCGCTCGGCAAGGAGATCGTGTCTCGTCAGGGGGCGTTCGACCGCACCCTCTGACGGATCGCACCGTCCGACCTAGACTGGCCGGAATGGATGCCGACCGCCTGATCGCCTGGGACGAGGAACTGCGCCGGGCCCACACCCGACTCCGAGCGGCCCTGGAGGCGACGCGAGCGGCTCTCGACGAGGGCGACGACCGCCCGGATGCCGCCTCCGATCTCGCCCTCTTCTGCATCGGCTTCTGCTCCGCGCTCGACGGCCACCATCTGAGCGAGGACCGCGCCCTGTTCCCGGCCCTGCGTGCGGAGCACCCCGAACTCGGCGACGTGATCGACAAGCTCATGCAGGATCACTCGATGCTCGCGCACCTGCTCGGCGCACTGCGGACCGCCGTCGAGGACGGCGAGAGGGCCGAGACGATCGAACGACACCTCGGCGGTGTCGCCGCGATCATGGAGTCGCACTTCCGATTCGAGGAGCGCGAGATACTGGCCCCGCTGCGCGCACTGCATCTCGATCGCGCGGTGCCGGACGTGCTCGGCCCGCTCTGAGCACGCCGCTCAGTCTCGGAAGAACCCGACACCGAGATCGGGGTGGTCGACGAACACCCCGTCGACGCCGGTGCGCGCGATCGCGCCCCACTCCGCCTCGTAGTCGCCGTAGGCGCTCTTGCCTCCGGCACCGCGGTACTCCGCCGAGAGGAAAGCGTTCTCGGGGCGGCACGTCCACGTGAAGACCGTGAGCCCTCGGGCATGGGCATCGGCGACGATCGAGTTGCCGGCGGCGAGCAGCATCCGCTTGTTCACGCTGATGCCGTCGACCTGACCGACCAGTCCGTCGAGCCCCTTCGGGGTGACCGTGGCCTTGTAGGTCAGCGCGTGCTTGCCCTGCGCGACCAGAAGGTCGTAGGGGCGCCCGGAGGCCTCGATCAGGTAGATGTACGAGGCGGCGATGCCCCGCGCTCTGAGGTCGCCGAGAATCGTCGACTCGAAGCACTCGATGATCAGAGGAAGCTCGTCGCTCGCCCATCCGGCAGCACGCAGGTCGCGCTCGATCAGCGGCGCGAGGTCGAGGCCGATCCCCGCGAAGTACGTGGCGTGCTTGACCTCGAGCACGACGCCGATCTCGCGCCCGTGCTCGACCGACCCGGCGCGCACGATGTCGAGCACATCGGTGAGCCGCAGAATGGCCTGCGAGCCGTTGAAGGTCGCGCTCGACAGCCGCACCTCTGGCAGTCGTTCGCGGCTGCGCAGCGTCGAGAGCTCCTCCCATGTGAAGTCCTCGGTGAACCAGCCGGTCAACGCCTGACCGTCGACGCGCTTGGTCGTCTTGCGGTCGGCGAACTCGGGGCGCTCCGCGATGTCGGTGGTCCCCGAGATCTCGTTCTCATGCCGCACCACGAGCACGCCGTCCTTGGTGGCGACGACGTCGGGTTCGACCGCATCCACCCCCATCGCGAGGGCGAGCTCGTAGGAGGAGCGACTGTGTTCCGGACGGTAGCCGGGCGCACCGCGGTGCCCGATCACGAGAGGCGATTTCCTGGGCACGCTCTCAGCGTAGGACACCCTGATGACCCGGCATTCCGGGTATCGTGGAGGAAAGCGACCTACAACCCACTTTGGAGTGAGGCCCACATGAGCAACTTCGCCTTCAACAACCCGGCGTTCCAGCAGCAGGATCCGCGCAACGTCGCGACCTACCCGGGTGCGCCGCAGGGCGCTCAGGGTGCGCAGGCCGCGTCGCTCCAGCACGGAGCGATGGATGCCGCCGCCAACGCGCAGCTGGAGGGCATGTACGCCGCTCCCCCCGCTGGCGCGATCGAGACCGACCGCATGTCCGTCGAGGACACCGTCTGGAAGACCGCCGGACTCTTCGCCATCCTTCTCGTCACCGCGGCCGTCGGCTGGTTCGTGACGCTCGGCGGCGTCGTCGCTCCTGAGCAGAACCCCTACGACCAGTTCCAGCCGAACATGCTGCCCTGGATCGTCGGCGCGCTCGGCGGCTTCGTCCTCGCCATGGTGATCTCGTTCACGTCCCGCAAGAAGGTCCGCCCCGCGCTGATCTTCGCCTACGCGGCGTTCGAGGGCCTCTTCATCGGTGGCATCTCGGCGTTCTTCGAGGCCATCTGGCCCGGCATCGTCATCCAGGCGACGCTCGCCACCGTCTCGGTAGTCGGCGTGACGCTGGCGCTCTTCGCGAGCGGCAAGATCCGCGCGTCGAAGAAGGCCACCAAGATCTTCATGATCGCCATGGTCGGCTACCTGGTCTTCTCGCTGCTCAACCTCGTCCTCATGTGGACGGGCGTGCTGCCCCAGGGCCAGGCCTTCGGTCTCTACAGTGCTGAGATCATGGGCATCCCGCTCGGCCTGATCATCGGTGTCCTGGTCGTCATCATGGCCGCCTACTCGCTGGTGCTCGACTTCGACCAGATCCAGCAGGGCGTGCGCAACGGCGCTCCCCGCAAGTACGGCTGGCTCGGCGCCTTCGGCATCATGGTCACGGTCGTCTGGCTCTACGTCGAGATCCTGCGCATGATCGCGATCGTCCGCGGCAGCAACTGACGCGAATCGCTTCGCAATAAGGCCCGCCTCCCCCTGGGAGGCGGGCCTTATTGCATACCTGGGGGCCCTGGCGCAAGGGGTTGGCTGATAATCAGCTGGGAGGGCACTATGGGTAACACGAGCCCTGGCACCCCGGGGCTCACGAAATAAAGGAGCTGAACATGAGCTTTCTCGGATTCCTTCTTCTCGGCCTCATCGCCGGAGCAATCGCAAAGCTGATCCTGCCCGGAAAGCAGGGCGGCGGATGGCTCATCACGCTGCTGCTCGGCGTCGTCGGCGCCTTCCTCGGCGGCTGGCTCGGAAGCCTGATCCTGAACCGTCCTCTGACTGAGTTCTGGGACCTCGGCACCTGGCTCCTCGCCATCGGCGGCTCGATCATCGTGCTGCTGATCTACGGCCTGGTCGTCAACCGCGGCAGCAAGGCCCGCAGCTGACACACCGCAGTACCGGAACCGCCCTCCTCTCCAGCGTCGCTGGCGAAGGGGGCGGTTCTCTGCGTATAGGGGTTGTGCTCAGCGCCCTTCGGCCTTGGCCCGCAGCAGTGCGCGCTCTCGATCGTTGCCCGCGAGCGACGCTGCCACCGCGAATTCGCTGCGAGCCTCGTCGTCGCGCCCGAGCCGCAGCAGCAGCTCGGCCCGCGTGGCGGGAAGAAGATGGTACCCCGCGAGCGCGCCCGAAGATGCGAGCCGGTCGATGATCTGCAGGGCGGAGGCCGGCCCCGTCGCCATCGCGACGGCCGCCGCACGATTGAGTTCGACCACGGGCGACGGAGCGATGCGGCCGAGCGCCTCATACAGCACCACGATGCGATCCCAGTCGGTCTCGTCTATCGATGCGGCGACCGCATGGCATTCGGCGATGGCGGCCTGAAGTCCGTACGGGCCACGACCCGCGCCGAGGGCGTCCGCTGCCCCCAGGGCGGCACGCCCGCGGACGATGCGGCCGCGATCCCAGCGACGACGGTCCTGATCGGCGAGAAGCACGGGATCGCCGTGCGCGTCCACCCGGGCAGGGAAGCGTGCGGCGGTCAGCTCCATGAGGGCGACGAGGCTGTGCGCGTCCCGCTCCCGCGGCATCAGAGCCGCCACCACGCGTGCGAGTCGGATCGCCTCCAGACTCAGCTCAGGGCGCATCCAGTCGGGCCCGCTGCTGGCCGCATGACCCTCGTTGAAGATCAGATACAGCACGCCCAGGATCGCTCCCAGTCGTGCCGTGTGCTCTTCGCGAGGCGGCATCTCGAAAGGGACGTTCGCCGCCGCGAGGGTCTTCTTGGCCCGCACGATGCGCTGCTGCACGGTCGCCGTCGGCACGAGGAAGGCCCGGGCGATCTCCTCGCTCGACAGACCGCCCACGACGCGCAGGGTCAACGCCACCTGAGCTTCGCGCGAGAGCACCGGGTGGCACGAGATGAAGATCAGCCGGAGCACGTCGTCGTCGACGGCATCCGGGTCCCAAGGGGGCGCGTCCGCCGCCTCGGCCTGCTCCCGCTCGAGGTCGTGGGCGAGCACGGCCATGCGGTCGTCCAGCCGTTCGCGGCGGCGCCAGCCATCGATCGCCTTGCGCTTCGCGACCGCCGTGAGCCAGGCCGCCCCGTTGCGAGGCACACCGTCGACGGGCCACTGCTGCAGAGCATCCAGCAGGGCTTCCTGCGCGAGGTCCTCTGCAAGGCCGAAGTCGCCCACCACGCGCGTGAGCGTCGCGACGATCTTCGCCGATTCGATGCGCCACACGGCGGCGACGGCTCGCCGCGCACCCTCATCAGGTGCGGAGCGAGCCGTCTCGCGGTGCGGTGTGTCGGTCATCTCACTGCTGTGCGCGACGCGCCTCTTCCTCTTCGCGCCAGCCCTTCTCCTTCTCGATCCACTCGTTGTCGGCCGGGAAGTCCGACTCATCGGTCACGCGTCGCACCTCGAGGAACGACCCGGGTCCGAGCGGCGCCCTGCTCGCCCACTCCGCCGCCTCTTCACGACTCGAGACCTCGAGGATCCAGAAGCCGTTGAACAGCTCCTTCGTCTCTCCGTAGGGCCCGTCGGTGATCAGCGGCGTCTCGGCGCTGAAGTCGACGACGAATCCCTCAGCGGCGTCGCTCAGGCCCTCGCCTGCAGCCAGCACGCCGGCCTTGATCATCGACTCGTTGTACTTGCCCATGGCCTCGATGACCTGCTCGAACGGCATCTCCTTGTACGCCTCGACCGCTTCGTCGTTCGAGCGCATGATCAGCATGTACTTCATGGTGTTCTCCTTGGTGGTGGGGCCGCCTGTCGACCCTCTCAGTGAAGACGTCGAACGGGGATGCCTCAGATCGACATCGTGCCGAAAGAACTTCGAGAGTCTCTCGAGGCCGATCAGCCGAGTTCCTCGACCGCCACGCGGATCGCGTCGGCCGAGGCCTGCAGAAGGGCTTCCTCGTGGTCGCTCATCGGTGTCTCCGCGAGCGGAACCGCGCCCGCCGCGCCCACGACCGACGGCACCGACAGAGCCACTCCGTGGATGCCGTACTCGCCGTCGAGCACCGTCGCGACCGGAAGAACGGCACGCTCGTCGTGCAGCACGGCCTCGGCGATCCGGGCGCAGCTGACGCCGATCGCGAGGTTCGTCGCGCCCTTACCGCGGATGACGGCATACGCCGCGTCGCGCACCTCGATCGCGATACGGTCGAGCTCCTCGGTGGTGAACGGCTCGTCGGCAGGCCAGTCCAGGATCGGCACCGACCCGATCGTCGCGTTCGACCACAGCGGGAACTCGGTGTCGCCGTGCTCCCCCACGATGTCGGCGTGCACGCTCGCGGTGCTCACGTTCGCGCGATGCGCGAGACGCCAGCGCAGACGCGAGGTGTCGAGCACCGTGCCCGAGCCGAACACCCGGTGGGGCTCAAGCCCCGAGACGCGCTGCGCCACGACCGTCATCACGTCGGCGGGGTTCGTGACGATGATGAACACCGCGTCCGGAGCGCGCTCGACCAGCTGCGGCATCAGCGTCTCGAGCAGTCGCGCGTTGATGCCCGAGAGCTCCATGCGGGTCTGCCCGGGCTGCTGCTTCGCCCCCGCCGTCACCACAATCACGTCGCTGCCCTCGACGACGGCGAGATCAGAACCGCCGCTCACCGCCGCCGACGTGAACTGCGTGCCGTGCGCCAGGTCGAGCACCTCGGCGTCGACCTTGTCCGTCGCGATGTCGTAGAGCGCGACTTCGGCCGCACTCCCCCGGATCAACGCGGCATAGGCCACGCTCACCCCCACGCTGCCTGCACCGATAACCGTGATCTTCGTCCGTGCCTTGGTCATACGCTCATCCTGCCCGAAATACCGCGAACGGGCACGGACCGCGATGGTCCGTGCCCGTTCATGGTCATGCGAGCAACGAGCTCACTCCCACTCGATGGTTCCCGGCGGCTTCGACGTCACGTCGAGCACGACGCGGTTGACGTCGCGGACGCCGTTGGTGATGCGGTTCGAGATCTTCGACAGCACGTCGTAGGGCAGACGCGTCCAGTCGGCCGTCATGGCGTCTTCGCTCGACACCGGGCGCAGCACGATCGGGTGGCCATAGGTGCGGCCGTCGCCCTGCACGCCCACCGAGCGCACATCGGCGAGCAGCACGACGGGGCACTGCCAGATGTCTTGGTCGAGGCCGGCCTTGGTGAGCTCCTCACGCGCGATCGCGTCGGCTTCGCGAAGGATCTCGAGGCGGTCCTGTGTGACCTCGCCGATGATGCGGATGCCCAGGCCGGGTCCGGGGAACGGCTGACGGCCGACGATCGCCTCGGGGATGCCGAGCTCGCGGCCGATCGCGCGCACCTCGTCCTTGAACAGGGCCCGCAGCGGCTCGATGAGCTCGAAGTCGAGGTCGTCGGGGAGCCCGCCGACGTTGTGGTGCGACTTGATGTTGGCCGTGCCCGCACCGCCACCCGACTCGACGACGTCGGGGTACAGCGTGCCCTGCACGAGGAACTTGACCGGGGCGCCGCCCGAGGCCTTCGCCTCGGCGACGAGGTCGAGCTGCACCTTCTCGAAGGCGCGGATGAACTCGCGACCGATGACCTTGCGCTTCTCCTCGGGGTCGGTGACGCCCGCGAGGTGACCGAGGAAGACATCTGCCGCATCGACCGTGATCAGACGCACGCCAGTGGACTCGACGTAATCCTTCTCGACCTGCTCGCGCTCGCCCTTGCGCAGGAGGCCGTGGTCGACGAAGACCGCGGTCAGCTGGTCGCCGATCGCCTTGTGCACGAGGGCGGTCGAGACCGCCGAGTCGACGCCGCCGGAGAGCGCTGAGATGACGCGGGCGTCGCCCACCTGCTCGCGGATGCGCTCGACCTGCTCGGCGATCACGTTGCCGCTGTTCCAGTCGGATGCGAGACCCGCGCCCTTGTGCAGGAAGTTCTCGATCACGCGCTGGCCGTGGTCGGAGTGCTTGACCTCGGGGTGCCACTGCACGCCGTAGAAGCCGCGCTCCTCGTTCGCGAATGCCGCGACCTTGGTCGCATCGGTCGTGGCGAGCACGTCGAAGCCCTCCGGTGCCTTGGCGACCTGGTCGCCGTGGCTCATCCACACGTTCTGCTCGGCCGGCTGGCCGCCGAGCAGCGTGCCGCCGTCACCCGAGACGACGGCATCCGTCGCTCCGTACTCGCGGAGGCCGGTGTTCGCGACCTCGCCGCCGAGGGTCTGCGCCATGTACTGGAAGCCGTAGCAGATGCCGAGCGTGGGCACGCCGAGCTCGAAGACCGCGGGGTCGAGGCGCGGAGCGCCCTCCTCGTAGACCGACGACGGACCACCCGAGAGGATGATCGCGACCGGGTTCTTCTCAGCGATCTCGGCGGCCGTGGCGGTGTGCGGCACGATCTCGCTGTAGACGCCGGCCTCACGCACCCGACGGGCGATCAGCTGCGCGTACTGCGCGCCGAAGTCGACGACGAGCGTGGGGCGCTGCTGGGTCTCGGACTGTTCGGTCACCGGACACCTTCCGTGGCAGGGGCGGGGGCCGAGGCGGCCTCCCTCGAAGCGAGGTAGGCCTTGACGTCGCGGGCGACGATGGCCTCCATGAAGAACGACAGCAGCGGGATCACGCCGCCGAGCGCGAGCAGGATGAAGCGCAGGAACGGCCAGCGCATGAGGCTCCACATCCGGAAGCACGCGAAGAGGTAGACGACATAGAACCAGCCGTGCGCGACGAGGATCGAGAGCGAGATGTTGAGTCCGTCGCCGGTCGATTCGAGGCCCTCGGGCCCCTCGACCACGGGTGCGAACCACAGCAGACCGCCGGATCCCCCTGCGAAGAGCTCGAGTCGGATCGGCGTGTACTTCAGCACCATCTCGGCGACCAGCAGGAGCAGCATGACTCCGGTGATGATCGACGCGATCTGGTAGAACTTCAGCGCACCACGGATCGCCGGAAAGCTGGCGACTTTCGGTTCGGGCATGACTCCAGTCTACCCGGGCGGAATCCGCGTCGATTCCGGCCTCAGGGCGTCGGTGGGCGCGCCACGAGCAGCTCGCCGACTCCGGTCGCGTCGAGTGCTCCGGCCGCGTGCGGAACGACGAGAGTGGCCCCCGTACGGTGCTCGACGCCTCCGATCACGACGTCGCCCGCGCTCACGATCAGGACCGAGAAGCCCTGGTCGATGACGGTCGGGCCGTCGACGGGGACACGCTCGAGACGGAAGTACTCGTCGGCGGGGTGAGGGAAGACCGAGTCGGATGCCGGAGCGGGGCCGATGAGCTCTCCGAGGTCGCTGCGCGACCGCCCCCTGCGGTTCACCGCGGCGAGCGCGACCTCGAAGCCGAGTCCGAGGTGACCGACCGCGGCTCCGTCGATCGCGTAGTCGTGCCACTCGAGGAGGATCGAGAGATCCTCGGGCTGCTGCAGTTCGAGCAGCAGGATGCCGGCGCCGATGGCGTGCAGCTCACCCGGGGGCACCCAGACGACGTCGCCGGGGTGGACGTCCACCGCGTGCAGCAGGTCGAGCAGCGCCGCCGAGTCCTGCCGATCGACGAGGTCCGCCAGCACGTCGGCCGCGACGTCGTCTCGCAGTCCGACGTGCACCGTGCCGCCCTGCAGGATGTACCAGGCCTCCGCCTTGCCGTGTGCGGTGCCGAGGTGCGTCGCCGCGAAGTCGTCGTGCGGGTGCGCGTGAACCGGGAGGCGTTGCCCCGCGTCGAGGAGCTTGACCAGCAGGCGCGTGTCGGCGCCCCATCGTGCGACGTGGCGCTCACCCAGCCACGCGATCGGGTCGTCGGCGACCGCCTCTCGCAGCAGCCGTCCGTCGGGGAGTCTGGTGAGTCCGACGAGCGCCTCGCCGTTGACCGCGGTCGTCGACGCGATCCAGTCCTCGGGTTCGCGGGGTGCGGAGGCCCGCTCTCCCCGGAAGTCGCTGATGCGCGCTCCCCCGCGGTAGAAGCGCTCGGCCGGTCGGTTCGACGGCAGCAGGATCGGATTCACTCGGTCTCCCTCGATCGCACGGCTCCGGCGAGGAATCCCCCGACGAACGTGTCTCCGAGGCCGACCGTGGTCGGCGATGCGACATCGAGCGAGAACGCCGCGACGCCCACGGCATCGGGCAGCGCATCCTCGACGGCGGCGACGAGCGCCTGCCCTCCCCCGTGGCGGGGCAGGTCTGAGGTCTCCTCGACGTCGCGCTCGGTCAGCCGGTCGCCGATGCGGTAACGGGTGGCGGCGACACGCACCGCGCTGTCGAGCGCGGCACGGTGCCGACCGGCATCCGGCCCTGTCGCGATCGCCCAGTAGCGCGTGTGCACGACCAGGGCGCGCGCGGGGATGATCATCTGCGCTTCGTGGAGGGCTCGGATGACGTCGGACTGGTCGAGCAGATTCACCGACCGGCCGACGTACTCCTGCAGCTCGTCTTCGTTCATGCCGTAGACGTCGATCTGCGGCAGCAGGCGAGCCCGGACCGTCTCGGCGAAGCTCCGCGTGTAGAAGCCCGCGTCTTCGTAGTAGACGAGAGAGTCATCGGGCAGGCTCTGCATCGCCGTTCGCACCTCGGCGAGCCGGAGCTCGAGCAGATCATGATCCTGCATCGTGTTGAACCCCGAGACGAGGAACACCCCCGCACCCGCGAGGGCGTCGGCGAGGTCGGGCGCCAGCAGCATGCGCCGATTCGGCGGGTCATTCGCGAAAATCAGGCGGTTGGGTGCGGGCGACAGGACGTCGCCGTCTGTGAGCCGCACATGCGCGCCGACCGGGTACTGCACGATGAGGTGCGGATCGAGGGTGTCCTCCGTCGCCGAGCAGATGTACGACATCGACTCCGGAAGCAGCCGGCGCACGTTGTCGTCGATGCTCACCAGGTGCTGCACGCTCGGGATGCCGAGGGCATCGAGCACGAGACCGGCTCGCACCCCGGTGCCTCCGAGCGTGATCGTGTGCGCGAAGTGCGACACGAACGCCTCGATCACCTCGGACGAGGCGACGAACCGCTCCGCCCCGGTTCCCGAGGCGACGAACGCGAGCACCGCCACCAGCAGCGAGCGTTCGTCGATGATCGGCGCCGTGGTCGTCAGTTCATGCCGGCGCACACCGTGCGCGTGCGCCAGCCTGTCGAACACCGACGAATCCCAGGTGAGCTCGTAGTCGACTGTCCCGCCGAGTCCGAGTACGAGCGTTCTGTCCACGTCGCCGATCATCCTTCCGAGGTCCGAGGTTCAGTACAGCGACGCCTTGCCGTCTGCGCCGAACAGGTCGATCTTCTCAGCAGCCGTGGCCTTCATGGCCTCGAGGGCCGCCGGCTGGATCGCGTTGGGTTCGCGCAGACGCTGATCGGTGCCGAGGATCTCGCGCATGCGGTTGTGGTACGAGACCTTGATGTCGCTCGAGATGTTGATCTTGTTGACGCCCAGCTCGACGGCGCGGCGGAGCTCGGCATCCGGGTTCGAGGAACCGCCGTGCAGCACCAGGGGGATGCCGACCGCGGCCTTGATCTCCTCGAGCAGATCGTGACGCAGCTCGGGGTTCTTGTCGCTCGGGTAGAGGCCGTGCGAGGTGCCGATCGCGATGGCGAGGCTGTCGACGCCGGTCTCCTCGACGAAACGCACCGCGTCTTCCGGGTTCGTGTAGATGATCTCCGCGGCACCCGACTCGCCGTAGCTGTCGTTGGCGCCGATCGTGCCGAGCTCTCCTTCGACCTGGATCCCCACGGCATGAGCCGCATCGACGACCTTGCGGGTCAGCGCCACGTTTTCGTCGAACGGCAGCAGCGAGGCGTCGATCATGACCGAGGTGAAGCCGGCCTTGATCGCGGTGATGATCTGCTCGTAGCTGCCGCCGTGGTCCCAGTGGATCGCGACGGGCACGCTCGAGCGGTGTGCACGGGAGTGCATCGCCGCGATCAGATCGGTGGTGATGTGAGACACCTCGTCGGGGTGGATCGCGATGATGACCGGGGCGGCCTTCTGCTCGCTGATGTCCATGACCCCGTTGAACATCGCCCAGTCGCTGATGTTGAACGCCGGGATGGCGAAGTTGTTCTCGTTGGCGACATCGAGGATGGATTTGCCGGTGTAGAGCACGTGTTTTCTCCTGTTTCGTGGTGGTCGGTTGTCCGTCGGCGCGACGTCAGCTCTTCACGGACCCCGCCGTGAGACCGCTGATGAAGTACCGCTGGAAGATGAGGAAGAGGATCAGCACGGGGATCGACCCGAGCACGCTCATCGCCATGATCTGGTTCCACTCGTATGAGTGCTGGCCCATGAGCAGCTGGATGCCGATGGGAACCGTGCGCATGTCGATGGTGCGGGTCAGCGTCAGCGCGAACAGGTACTCGTTCCACGCGATCATGAACGTGTAGATCCCGACTGAGACGATGCCGGGAACCGAGATCGGCACCAGGATCCGCCAGAGGGCGGTCATGGACCCGGCGCCGTCGACACGGACGGCCTCGTCGAGCTCCTTCGGCAGGGTGTTGAAGTAGCCGGTCATCATGATGATCGCGTAGGGCAGCGTGAACACCATGTAGGTGAGGATCAGGCCGAGGTACGAGTTGTACAGCCCGAGCGCAACCATGAGTCCGAAGTACGGGATCAACAGCGTGATCGGAGGCACGGCCTGCACGCTGACGATCACCACGTTCAGGATGCGCTTGCCTCGGAACTCGAACCGGCTGAACGCGTAGGCCGCCTGGATCGCCACCAGCAGGGTGAGGATCGTAACCGACCCCGCCACGATGTAGCTGTTCAGGAAGAACCGCATGGTCTCGGGGTTCGTGAAGATCGCGATGTAGGCGTCGAACGAGAACGTGTCGGTGATCAGCCGCGGGGGAAGCTCGAAGATCTGCGTGTTCGACTTGAACGAGCTCGACAGCATCCACAGCACGGGACCGGCGGCGAAGACCGCGCCGATGATGAGACCGATGGTCAGGCCCGTCTTGGCGACACGGCGCTGGGCGAGGGCGGTGAGAGCCATGATCAGTCCCTCGCTTTCTGGTGACGGACGTAGAACACGGCGAGCACCATCGACATCAGCAGGACCAGGACCGCGGAGGTCGCCGCGAGCGAGAAGTCGTATTTGGCGAAGGCGAGCTTGTAGGTGAAGGTGCTGAGCACCTCTGTGACATCGATCGGTCCGCCACCCGTGGTCATCCAGATGAGGGCGAACTGCTGCGAGGTCCAGATCAGGTCGAGCAGCACCAGGCTGATGATGATGGGACGCAGCTGCGGGATGGTGACGTTCCAGAACCGCTGCACGCTGTTCGCGCCGTCGACGGTCGCAGCCTCGTGCAGTTCGGCCGGAACTCCCTGGAGGCCCGCGAGCAGGCTCACCATGAAGAACGGGTAGCCGGCCCAGATGTTGATGAAGATGATGGTGCCCAGCGCGAGCTGCGGAGAGGCGAGCCACTCGATGTCGGTGTTGAGCAGGAAGTTGACCACGCCGTTCGGGGCGAGGAGCATGCGCCAGAGCACGGCGATCACCGCGACGGTGAAGAGCCACGGCAAGACGTAGAGAGCCCGGAAGAGCGAACGCGAGAACCGACCGAGCAGGGGGCTGTTGAGCATCATCGCGAACGCGAGACCCAGCACGAGGTGCGCTGCGACGCTTGCCACCGTGAAGAGGATGGTGTTGCCCGTCGCCTTCCAGAAACCGGGATCCGAGAGGATCTCGACATAGTTCTGGATTCCGACGAACTCCGGCGACTTGTTCAGGATCACGTTGTCCTGGAACGAGTACCCGATCACCATCACGATCGGGATGATCATCAGCACGAACAGCAGGATGATCGTCGGCGAGAGGAATCCGTACGACTCCGTGGTCTTGCGCAGCTGTCGGCGTCGCCGCGACAGCGCGACCCCTGTGACGATCACCTCGGTGTCGTCTGACATCTTCAGGCTCATGGGAACCGGTGCTCCTTGGTTGGTCGGGTGCCGCACCGGACTCGTCGCGATGCGGCACCCCGTTCAGGTGGGGAGGCGGAGGATCAGAACTCCGCTTCCCAGGCCCCTTGCGCGGTCTTGAGCGCGTCGTCGATCGACTGCTGCCCGTCGAAGGCCGACTGCAGCTGCTCACCGAGCAGACGCATCAGCTCTTCGGCGACGGGGAGTCCGGTGAACTCGTTCGCCGGGTAGCCCGCCTGGTAGATGTCGAACGCCTGCTTGAACAGCTCGTCGTCGTTCACGAAGTCGGGGACCGACTTCGAGTTGCCGGGGAAGGCCTTGGCCATCGTCGAGAGCTCGGAGTTGGTCTGCTCGCTCATGAGGAACTCGACCAGCTTGAACGCGGCGTCCTTGTGCTCCGAGTTCTCGGCCACGCCGATGCCCCAGGATGCGTACGGGATGCCCCGCTCGCCGTCGTATCCGTCTTCAGCCGGAAGCGCCGAGATCGAGAACTGCAGATCGGGGTTGGTCTCGCGGATCAGGTTGATGTGCGCCAGCGAGTCGATCATCATTCCGACGCGGCCGTTCGTGAACTCCTCGACCTTGTCCTGCTCCTTCATCGTGAAGGAGCCCGAGGCGATCGAGCCGTCGTCCCACATGCCGCCGATGAAATCGACCGCCGAGGTCACGTCGTCGTTCGTCAGATCGGGCTGGCCGTCCTTGAGCATCGAGCCGCCAGAGGCCCAGACCCACGACATGACGTCGTTCTGCACGCCGTTCGGAGCCTCCAACGAGAGCGGGAGGACCCAACCCGAGACGTCGCCACCGAGGGCCGAGACCTTCGAGGCTGCGTCCGCGAACTCCGTACGGGTGGTGGGTGGAGCAGTGACGCCCGCGTCGGCGAGCAGGGTGTCGTTCGTGAACATCGGGTAGACGAAGTTCACGACGGGGATCATGTAGGTGCTGCCGTCGACCTGGATCTGACTCGCCAGCTCGCTGTCGTCGTAGTCGTTCTCCTCCATGAGGGCGGTCAGGTCGGCGATGACGCCCTGCGACGCGAAGTCGTTGACCCATGCGCCGTCGAGGCCGACGACGTCGGGCATGGTGCCGGATGCCGCGCCGGCGAAGAGCTGCTCCTTGGTCGATGCGTACGGTCCACTCACGAGCTCGACCGTGATGCCGGGGTTCGCGTCTTCGAACTCGTCGATGAGCGCTCGGAACTCGCCGTCGGGGAGCTCCGGCTCCCACCACTGCGCGAATTCGATCGTGACGTCTCCGCCATCCCCGCCGTCGGTTCCGCTGTCGCCTGCCGCGCACCCAGCCACGGCCAGGACTGTCACGGCTGCTGTCGCGGCGCCGGCGAGCTTGAGAATGCGTCGCCCTCGTCCCACTGTGATCATCACTTCTCCTCTTCGAGATCGTGCCGCACACGCGCTTCGATGCTTGTTCATGCGGTTTTGAGCAATGTTATGCGTTCATTTGCCGGAACGTCAAGCACTTCTTTGCACTATTCGGTGGATGTAATCACAGATTCGTTCCCGAATCGCCGTCACGGTGCGGGCTGCGGACACGATCCGCGCCGCAACGAATCTGCAGTTTTCTGCTGAACTCTGCCGAATTTCTCGCTCGTATGTGCTAGAGATGGGTGCATGGAAGCAACCGCACCGTCGCCCAAGCGCCGCCTCCCGGCGGGTCGGAAGGCGGATCTCGCCTCGTATGTCGAGCAGGTGGGAGAGGTGACCGTCGGCGGCCTCGCCGAACATTTCCACGTCTCCATCGACACGATTCGCCGCGATCTCGACCAGCTCGACCGTGAAGGCGTCGTCATCCGCACACACGGAGGAGCTGTCAGCGCGGAGGGGCAGCTGAAAGACCGGGCGCTCGACGTCCGCCTGCGGATGCAGACCGAGGAGAAGGAGACGATCGCGCGCCTCGCCGCGGGACTCATCGACGATGGAGCAGTCGTGATGCTCAACGCCGGCACGACCACCCTGGCCCTCGCCCGGGCGCTCCGCAACCATCGGGATCTCACGATCGCGACGAACAACCTGCGGATCCCTGCCGAGATCTCCCCTTCCGCCTTCCGCGACCTCTACGTGTTCGGCGGCGCTGTGCGAGCGATCACCCAGGCCACCACCGGACCCGTCACGTTCATGATGACCCCGGGGGGACCCGAGGTGGACATCCGTTGCGATCTGGCACTGATCGCCGTCGGCGCCATCGACGAGGCCGGCTTCTCGACGTCGAACATGGGCGACGCGAACATGATGGCCGAGATGATCCAGCGCGCCGATCGCACCGCGATCCTCGCGGACTCGTCGAAGTTCGGGCGGCGACTGTTCGCCCAGGTGACGACTCTGGACCGCGCGGATTACCTGGTGACGGACACTCCCCCGGAATCGGCGTTCGCGACCGCCCTCGCTCAGGCCGAGGTCGAGGTCATCTCCGCCTGAACGGCGACCGCGCCCACGTACGACGAAGGCCGCCGGGATCGCTCCCGACGGCCTTCTTGTGTGTCAGGCGGGCATACCGCCTGTCGAGGTCAGAACCAGCCGTTGATGAGATCCCACAGCCAGTCGATGATGCCACCGATGATGCCGCCCGCACGGTTGACGGTGACCGTGGCTGTCGCCTCGTCGCCGTCCGCCTGCGACACGGCGACCGTGTACTTGCCGGGCTGAGTGCTCTTCGGCACTGTCACGGACGTGGAGAAGGTGCCATCGGCCCTGACCTGGACGGTGCCGACCTCGACGGCCGAGCCCTTCTTCGGTCGCAGCTCGACGGTCACGGTCTCGCCGGGCTCGTAGCCCTCACCGGTGATCTTCAGCTTCTTGCCGGCGGCCACCTTCGAGGATCCGAGGTCGATGGAGCCGGCGAACTCGACCGGCTCCTCACCCGCGATCGTGAACGGCACCTGCACGGTCGTCCCCGTACCTGCGACGGCCACGGTGAGCAGCTGCTCTCCGAAGACGCCCGAGGGAACCGCGAAGCTGAGCGACGCGCGCCCCACCTCGTCGGTCGTGTCGACGATGGTCGGGTCGACTGCACCCGAGGCGAGCTGAGTGCCGCCGAGCGACAGAGTCACCTCACCCGGCGCCTGCTCCCCCGCGCTGAACGCCAGCGACGAGAGTGCGACGGTCACCTGGTCGCCGGCGCTGTAGCCGTCGGCATCCGGCGCGCTGACCGAGACACCCACCGCACGCTGCGCGAGATCGGGCGTCGCCGTCTTGTTCGCGTCGAACCAGTCGACCATCGACTGCAGGTCGATCTTCCCGGTGTCGCGCTTGCCCGTCCCCTCCTTGAAGGTGAAGAAGTTGTCTCCACCCGCGGCGAGGAACGAGTTGGCTGCGACCGTGTAGTTCGCCGCCGGGTCGATCGCGGTTCCGTTGAGGGTGATCGACGTGACGCGCGAGCCCTGGGCCGCGGCCGGGTCGTACGTGTAGACGAGCCCCTCCGAGACGCCGAGCTTGAGGAACGGACGGGCCGACCCTGCGGGCTGCCACTGCTCCTCGAGGACGCCCTTCAGCTGCACACCGGTGAGCGTCAACGTCACCAGCGTGTTGGCGAACGGCTGCACCGTCGCCGCCTCGCGGTAGGTGACGTTGCCATTCGGGTCGCTCGCATTCGACGACGCGTAAGTCAGGTTCGCACGGATGCCACCCGGGTTCATCAGCGCGATGTCCGCACCGGTGGACCACTTCTGCACGTCGGCGACGAAGTTGCCGATGGTGGACTCGCCACCGCGGTTCTCCGAGCCGTTCGTCTGGCGAGCCCGGTTGAAGTCGGCCGTGATGTCTCCGACCTTCACCGCACCGAGCACATCCGCCTCGGCCTTCGCCTTCGCCACGATGTCGGCGACCTCCGGAACCGCTGGGTAGAGCGGCTGGCCGGCGGCGGTGAGGGGCTTGATCTCGTTCGTGATCGAGATCAGGTCCTTCGTCTTCGGGTCGACCTGGAGGTTCATGAGCCCCAGGTTCTCGCCGTACTGACCGGCCGAGACGACGGGACGATCGTCGATGACGTGGTTGTACGCGAGGTGGGTGTGCGCCGACACGATCGCGTCGACATCCTCATCGACCCCGTAGACGATCTCGCCCAGAGGCGAATCCGGAGTGATGCTCGACAGTTCGACGCTGGACGCGCCCTCGTGGACGAGGAGGATGACGACATCCGCCTCACCGTTGGAGGAATCCCCGTCACGCAGGTCGTCGGCCACGGCGTTCACCGAGTCGACGATGCTGCGCACCTCGAGATCGGCGATGCCCTCGGGGGAGACGAGCGAGTCGAGGTCCTCCGTGACAGCCCCGACGAAACCGACGCGTACGCCGTCGAGTTCCTTGACCCAGGCCGGGGCGAGCGCGGGCTCGCCGGTCTCCGTCACGAACACGTTCGATGAGATGTACTCCCAGTCCGCGCGGTCCTGCACACGGTCGCGCAGGTCCTCCCAGCCCTGGTCGAACTCGTGGTTGCCCGCCGCGCTGACGTCGAGACCTGCAGCGTTGAGCGCGTCGATCGTCGGGTTGTCGTCGTTGATGAACGAGGTGAACGTCGACGCGCCGATCAGGTCGCCGGCTCCGGCGAAGATCGTGTTCGGGTTCTCCTCACGGAACTGCTTGACGGCGCCCGCGACCACCGCGGCACCGGCGGCAGCACCGTCGGCTTCGATCCGACCGTGGAAGTCGTTGATCGTGACGACGTCGATGCTCACCGGCGGGATCTCCGAGGAGACGCCGACGATGATCGGGTCGTGGTCGCTGGAGCGGAACGGCGTGCCCGCCTCGGTGGCACCGAACGCGTAGCCGCGATCGCTCCACTCCGGAGAGTTGATGCTCCACACCCCCGCGCCCGTGATCGACGCTGCCAGCGACGGCGATGCGAGCACGTGGTCGAGCGAGCCGAGCTCACCGTCGAACGAGTAGGTGTGCTCGTCTGGTGCCTTCTCGCGCGCGACATCGCTCCAGCCCTCGCTCGTGAAGACCTCGATCGGGTCTTCCTTCGCGTAGGCGTTGAAGTCGCCGATGAGCAGGATGTCGCTGCTTCCTGTGGTCTCCTCGATCTCCGTGGTGAACCCCTTGAGCGAGTTCGCCTGCTTCACGCGGTCGGCGTTGAAGAAGCCCTGTCCGTCTGCGGGCTCTGCGCCCCCGCCCTCGGGCGCCGACTTCGACTTGAAGTGGTTCGCGACCACGGTGACCACACGGCCGTCGATGTCGAAGGCCTGCGCGATCGGCTCGCGGGCGTTGCCCCACACCGTCTCGTCCGTGACAGTGAGGCTCTCACCCACGGTGCTGACGTCGTCCTTCTTGTAGATGATCGCGCTGGTGATGAAGTCCGTGGTCGCCGAGTCGTTCAGCTCGTCGGGGGTGCGGACGTAATCCCACTCCTCGCTGCCCAGAGCATCGTTGAGTCCGTCGACCAGATCGGCGAGCGCCTCGTCGAGCGAGCCGCCGAGCTTGATCGAGTTCTCGATCTCCATGAGAGAGACGATCTCTGCGTCCAGCCCGTTGATGGCCGCGACGATCTTGGACTTCTGGATGTCGAACTGGGCCGCGTTCGCCGCGCCCCGAGCGTTCGAGTTCTCGCTCTTGAGCGTCGTGAAGTAGTTGAACACGTTGAACGACGCGACCTGCACGTCGCCGCCCACGGTCGGTGCCGTGTCGGTGCGGGGGTTCGTCGCCTTGAAGCCCGCCTTCAGGTCGGCCGACGACGTGCTGTCGATCGGCACGACCGGCTGCAGACGCCAGTCGTCGAAACCGTACTGGAGCACATATCCGCTGTCGCTGAAGTCGACGGTGTCGCCGTTGCGGACGACGACGTCCTTCGTGAAGTACGGCTGGTCGTTCGGGTGCCCGCTGTTCGAGACCTGGATCGACCATCCGTCGTCGAGCAGGATGCGGTTGGCCCGATTCGCCGCCGCGATCGCGGAAGCCTCGGCGCCGGGACGCACGGTCTCGGTGCTCTTGACGTTCAGGTCGGCTCCGGCGTTCAGCCAGAGCGTGCCGAAGTTGTAGAGCTGGTGGCTGGACGCGAGGCGGTAGGTGCCCGCGGGCGCCACGTACATGTTCTCGTACTGCTCGCGATCGGTGCCGACCGTGATGTCTGGCAGAGGTGTGGCCTCGGGAACACCGGCCGCTGCCTGCACCACCGAGATGCCTGACAGCGCAGCCGGGTTGATCTGGGTCTGGCCGAAGTACTCGCTGACCGAGCCGGTGATCGAGACGAGGTCGCCGATCGCGAGCGTGGGCGCGAGCGCGTTGAGGAAGACGAAGACGCCGTCCGATGCTCCCGGCGTGGCGTCGGTCGCTCCGCCGGATCCCTCGGTCTGGATGACGATGCCCTTGTAGCCGCCGGTCCGGTAGTCGGCCGTGACGACGCCCTCGACCGTGACGGTCTGGCCGTTCAGCGGCGAGACGTCGGTCGTGCCCTGCACGTCGGCGATGGACACCTCGGTGGGCTCGGGTTCGGGCTCGGGGTCGGGATCGGGAACCGTGCCGGCGTTCTGCGGCGTGATGGTCGGCAACAGGCTGAAGTCGGCCTTGTTGTCGTCGGTGTCCTTGCCTCCGGTGCGGTTGAGCGACTTCACGTCGGTGTTGCCCGTGGGCGGCGTCGCCGCTGCGGTCTCGAAGGTGTTCGAGGTGCCGTAGCCGAGCACGTCGATGACGCCGTCGACCCCGGTGACCGAGCCGGGGGTCAGCGTGACCGCCGCCGTGCCCTCGACCAGTGCGAGCGTGCCGTTGGTGCCGCTCGGGTTGAGGGTGCTCACGGCATCGGCCGCGGGGAGGGCGGCGCCGTTGGCTCCGTTGCTGCCTGCCTGCACGAGATAGTGGCCGCCGGCGGGGATGACGCCGGTCAGCGGTGCGACGCCGTTGGAGCCTCCCGTTCCCGTCGCAGATCGGTACTGCAGCGAGAGCCCGTCGAGGGTGACGGGCGCGGCCGTGGGGTTGTAGAGCTCGATGAACTTGTTCGTGAACGCCGCACCGGCGCTGCCTCCGGAGAGGTACGCCTCGTTGATCACCACCCCCGTCCCTGAGACGTCTGCGGAGGCTGGCGCGGCGATCAGGGCGCTGGCGCCGAGAGCTGCGACGCAGGTGGCGGCGAGGACGCCGAGACGCCCCCGACTTCTGCGATCTGACCCGGGAACCTGCTGGTTCGCGGCGTCGGGAGCGGACATCATCTGTGTTGTCTCCTCGGGTATGGTCTGGCGACGGCTCTCGTGAAACCGCGTCTGTGCGAGCTCTCAGCCGACGCACATGTGAGCGAGCATACGGACGCCTTCGGACATCCTCAACGGAGTTTTCCGATTGGTAACCAAGCCCTCACCGAACGTCCCGAGGGGCCCCTGACGAAGGTGGAATATCGCGTGGAGAAGCGCTCAGATGTGCGCGGCCGATCGCGCGAATGCGCGGTGACTCAGGCCGTCCCGCCGGTGCCGGCGGCTGCGTCCTCGAACTCCTCGACCTCGCGCTCCCACTGGTCCTTCGCGAGTCGGTACCAGAGGTAGAACGCGAACCCGGCGAAGATCGCCCATTCCGCCGCGTAGAAGATGTTCAGCCAGTTCACCGGCGACTGCTCGTCGGGCGCCGGTGACGAGATGTCGGTGAGACCCGCCGTCGCCGTGACGGAGGCCAAGTACGGCCGATAGACATCCAGGTCGTCGACGTCGTGCCAGTGGCTGAGGAGCGCCGCGGTCGACATCCGGTCCATGCGCTGCGGATCGTCCTTCGGCGGCAGGGAGGGGCCCTCGTCCGAGATGACGCGTCCGACGATCGATGCTTCTGCGTCGCCCTCGTTCAGCTCCGCCACGGCCGCATCGGCGACCGCGCGGTCGGCGGTCCAGCCGATCGCGACCGCTATCGACGTGCGCTCCGCGACTCGCAGCTGACCGGTCACCCAATAGCCTTCGACATCGTCGTTGAATCGGCTCGACACGATGAGGAAGTCATCGGGGATCCACGTTCCGGTCGTCTCGACCTTCTGCCCGACGAGCGGCTCCGGCAGATACTGCCCCGGCTCGACGACATCGGTCAGCGGCCGCACCTGCTCGGTCGCTCCGGCGGGCGGCGGATCGGTCTCGATGGCGCGTTCGAGCTGCCATTGGCCGAGCCACGCGAACACGCCGGCGACGACCAGGCACAGCACGAGCATCCCGATCCAGCGTCCCCGGAGCATGACCTCTCGGAGGGTCGGCGGGAACAGAGCAGGAGAAGTCACAGCGTCGTGCGTGCCTCAGGCCTCGTAGGGCGCGAGGACGACCTCGACCCGCTGGAACTCCTTGAGGTCGGAGTATCCGGTGGTGGCCATCGACTTGCGCAGCGCCCCGATCAGGTTCGACGTGCCGTCGGCGACGGGGGCAGGACCGTAGAGGATCTCCTCGAGCGTGCCGATGCCGCCGACCTCGACGCGGCGGCCGCGCGGGAGTTTCGGATGGTGCGCTTCGGGACCCCAGTGGAAGCCGCGACCCGGTGCGTCCGTGGCGCGGGCGAGCGCGACGCCGAGCATGACCGCGTCGGCGCCCATCGCGAGCGCCTTGACGATGTCGCCGGAGGTGCCGACGCCGCCGTCTGCGATCACGTGCACGTAGCGTCCGCCGGACTCGTCGAGGTAGTCGCGACGGGCCGCGGCGACGTCCGAGACGGCCGTGGCCATCGGGGCATGGATGCCGAGCGTGGCCCGGGTGGTCGATGCCGCTCCCCCGCCGAATCCGACGAGGACGCCGGCCGCGCCCGTGCGCATGAGGTGCAGTGCCGCGGTGTAGGTGGCGGCTCCGCCGACGATGACGGGCACGTCGAGGTCGTAGATGAACTTCTTGAGGTTCAGCGGTTCGTCGACGCTCGAGACGTGCTCGGCCGACACCGTGGTGCCGCGGATGACGAACAGGTCGACGCCGGCCGCAGCGACGGTGTCGTAGAACTCCTGCGTGCGCTGCGGGGTCAGGGATCCGGCGACGGTCACGCCGGCCTCGCGGATCTCGGCGAGGCGCTGCGTGATGAGCGCCGGCTTGATCGGCTCGGAGTAGAGCTGCTGCATGCGGGCGGTCGCCTCGCCCTCGTCGAGGGCGGCGATCTCGGCGAGAAGCGGCTCGGGGTTCTCGTAGCGGGTCCACAGGCCCTCGAGGTCGAGGACGCCGAGTCCGCCGAGCTGCCCGAGCATGATCGCCGTCTGCGGGCTCACGACGGAGTCCATCGGGGCGCCGAGCACCGGGATGCCGAATCCGAAGGCGTCGATGGTCCAGGCCGTCGACACGTCCTCCGGGTTGCGGGTGCGCCTCGAGGGCACCACCGCGATGTCGTCGAACGTGTACGCGCGACGCGCACGCTTGCCTCGGCCGAGCTCGATCTCCATGGTCACCACTCCAGACTACCGGGCGCACGCGATGACACCGACGGCTGGGAGACTGAGAAGGAGCTCGGGAGGCAATATGTCGGATTCGATGGAGGTCGCCGTCATCGGCGGCGGCGTGATGGGCCTCGCGACCGCGTGGGAGCTCGCCCGGCGAGGGCTGAAGCCTGTCGTGTTCGACCGTTTCGCCCGCGGACACCACCAGGGGGCCTCGCACGGCGCGACACGCAACTTCAACAACGCCTACGACGAAGAGCACTACCTCGACCTGCTCGTGCGCGCGCGTGAGGGGTGGAATGCCCTGGGGCAGGTCGACGGCGAGCCGCTGCTGCGCCTCCATGGCCTCGTGACCCACGGCGATGTCGACGTCGCCGTGATCGAGCGGCGTCTGATCGATCGCGGCATCCACGCCGAGACGCTGACGGCCGGCGAGGCATCGTCTCGCTGGTCGGGCATGCGCTTCGGCGATGATGTGCTGTTCTCCCGCGATGCCGGTGTCGCCCGTGCATCCGCCGCGCTGGGTGAACTCGAACGACGCATCGTGGCCGCGGGAGGCGAGGTGCGCTGGGAGACCCCGGTGGCGCGCATCGAGGAGACCGACGAGGGCGTCGACATCATGCTGTCCGAAGAGCGGATGCGGGCAGACGTCGCCGTCGTCACGGTCGGCGCCTGGACAGAGCGGATGCTGCCCGGCATCCGCCTGCCTCGGCTGGAGGTCACCGAGGAGTTCCCCGCGCACTTCCGCCCCAGAGGGGACGACGTGTGGCCGTCGTTCAATCACTACGTCGACCCCGACCTCCACCCGGCGACGGTCTACGGCATGCCGACGCCCGGCGAGGGCGTCAAGGTCGGCTTCCACCGCGTGGGCGACGTCGTCGACCCCGATGCCCGTCCGCACGCGGTCACGCACGCGGGGGCTCTCGCGGACTACGTGCGCGAGTGGATGCCGGGTCTCGACCCGGCATCCGCCGTTCCCGTCAGCTGCACCTACACCTCGACGGATGACAGCGCCTTCGTGCTCGATCGGCGCGGACGGATCGTGGTGGGTGCAGGCTTCTCGGGTCACGGGTTCAAGTTCGCACCGGGGGTCGGCGCGACGCTCGCAGACCTGGCGCTGGACCCGACGGCACTCGCGGCTGCGCCCTTCCGCCTGTCCTGACTCAGCGCGCCCGCGCCACCCGACGCTCATCCCACACCGGAGCGTCGGACTCGTACACCTCTCCGTCTGACCCGAACACGAGGAACCGGTCGAACGAGCGCGCGAACCAGCGATCGTGGGTGACCGCGAGCACGGTTCCCTCGAAGCGCTGCAGGGCGTCTTCAAGGGCCTCCGCCGACTCGATGTCGAGGTTGTCCGTCGGCTCGTCGAGCAGCAGCAGCGTCGCGCCGGAGAGCTCGAGCAGCAGCACCTGGAACCGCGCCTGCTGCCCGCCGGAGAGCGATTCGAAGGCCTGCTGCGCCTGGCGGACGAGTCCGTACCGGTCGAGCGCCGAGCTGGCTGCGTCCCTCGGCATCCCCGCCCGCCGCTCGTCGCCTCTGTGCAGGATCTCGAGCAGAGTGCGGCCGACGAATTCCGGATGCGCATGCGTCTGGGCGAACAGCCCCGGCACGACGCGCGCGCCGAGCGTGGCCCGCCCGCTGTGATCGACGGGAGCCAGCTGCTCCCCCGTGGATGTCACGTGGCCCAGCGACGGATCCGGGTCGCTGCCTCCGCGCGCGAGCAGGCGGAGGAAGTGCGACTTGCCCGAGCCGTTCGACCCGAGCACCGCCACCCGATCGCCGTACCAGACCTCGGCATCGAACGGCCGCATCAGGCCGCTGAGCTCGAGCCGCTGCGCGACCACCGCGCGTTTGCCGGTGCGTGCTCCGCGCAGTCGCATGTCGAAGTCCTGAGCCGGCGGCCGCTCCTCCGGCGGGCCCGCCTCCTCGAACTTGCGCAGACGGGTCTGCGCCGCCTGATACCGCGACGCGAACCCGTCGTTCGCCGATGCCTTGACCTTGAGGTTCGCGACGAGGGTGCGCAGCTTCTCATGCTGCTCGTCCCACCGACGGCGGAGCTCGTCGAGCCTGTCCATGCGGTCGCTGCGCGCCTGGTGGTAGGTTGCGAACCCGCCACCGTGCACCCATGCCGAAGCACCGGCACCGCCGGGTTCGAGAGTGATCAGGCGGTCGACCGCCCGCGCCAGCAGCTCCCGATCGTGCGAGACGAGCAGCACGGTCTTCGGCGTCTGTCTCAGCTGCTCCTCGAGCCAGCGCTTCGTGGGCACGTCGAGGTAGTTGTCGGGCTCGTCGAGCAGCAGCACCTCGTCCGGTCCGCGCAGCAGCGCCTCCAGAGCGAGCCGCTTCTGCTCGCCGCCCGACAGCGTCGTGAGGTCGCGGAACCGCGCACGCTCGTAGGGCACGCCGAGAGCGGCGACCGTGCACTGATCCCACACGGTCTCGTGCTCGTACCCGCCGGCGTCCGCGTACTCCGCGATCGCCGTCGCGTAGGCCATCTGGGTGTCGTGCTCATCCCGTTCGATCAGCGCGTCCTCCGCCGCCTCGAGAGCCACCGCCGCCTGACGGATGCGCCGAGGCGCCACTCTCACGAGCAGCTCGTGAACGGTCTGGCCGGCCTCGCCGTGGCCGACGAACTGATCCATCACACCGAGCCCGCCGTCGATCGTCACGACCCCGGCGTCTGCGGCCTGATCGCCTCGGATGATGCGGAGCAGCGTCGTCTTGCCTGCCCCGTTGGGTCCGATGAGCGCGCTCGTCGAACCGGCTCCGACGCGGAACGTCGTCTCGTCCAACAGCGGTCTGCCGTCAGGAAGGGTCAGCGAGACCCCTGCAACATCTATGTATCCCACCGTGCGTGGCCGTCCTTCCGCCCGCATGGCGAGCCGACCAGGCTATCAGCTGCCGGAGCCGACGGCGGGTCAGGAGCGACGGCCGACCACCTGGATCGCCTCGGTGCGGGGCGCCACCGGGAGAAGCATCCGGAACTCGGTGCCGACGCCCTCCCTGCTCGTCACATCCATCGAGCCGCCGTGGGCGAGCACGATCGCCCGAGTGATCGTGAGCCCCAGCCCGACGCCGGGCACCGCGTTCCGGGTCGCGGTCGACGCGCGGAAGAACCGGGTGAACAGCATGCCCTGCTCGTCTTCGGGGATCCCCACGCCGGTGTCGCGCACCGCGAGCTCGACGGCTCCGTCGACCTCGCGCAGGCTCGCGGTCACCCGCCCTCCCGCCGCGGTGAACTTGATCGCGTTCGACAGCAGATTGTCGAGGGCCTGCCCGATACGTCCCGAATCCACGGTCATCAGCACCGGACTCGTCGGGACCTCGGCGAGGATCTCGATGCCCTGCCGCTGCGCGTGCGGCCCCGAAGACGCGACGGCGCTGCGCACCAGCTCGGCGACGTCGGCTTCTCGGCGTTCGAGCGGGAAGCGACCGGACTCGACCTGGGCGGTGAAGAGCAGGTCGCCGACGAGATTCAGCAGCCGCTGCGCGTTGCGCTCGATGATGTCGACGAACTCCTGCTGATCCGACGTGAGCGGCTGGGCCGGATCGTTCTGCAGGAGGTCGAGGAATCCGATGATCGCGCTCAGCGGTGTGCGCAGCTCGTGCGAGATCATCCCGACGAACTCGTCCTTCATGCGTGCGACCTCGACCGCCCGGGTCTCGTCCGTGATCACCAGCAGGTAGCCATGTCGCGAACCGTCGGAGTCCTGATAGGGGGTGACGGTGACACGGGCGGGGACCGTCGACCCGCCCTCCCTCGCCACGTCGATGTGCGAATCCACCGGCAGCCCGGCGTCAGCATCGTCGAAGAGTGCGCGCAGCCCGGGGTGGAGCTCATCGCCCGGCGTCGGCCCATGCTCGGGGACGAACGGGGCGAGCGCGTGCGAGGGGAAGAACCGGTCGATCTGCACCGCGGCGAGCGCGTCGGGCACCTCCATGCCGAGCAGCCGCACAGCGCCCGGATTCCAGGCCGTGATGGTTCCGTGGTTGTCGGTGGCGATGACGGCCTGTCCGGTGATCGAGTTCCACAGGCTCGTGAAGGACTCGGAGAGCGCGCGGTACTGCTGCTCGCTCGACTTCAGCTGCTCGAGGATCTCCTCGTTGGCCGCCAGGGCCGCCGTGCGCTCGACGACGTGGGCCTCGGCCTGGGTGGTGCGAAGACGCTGCTGGCGCGAGAGCTCGTTGACGATGGCCCCCACCGTCGCGAAGACCAGCGGACCGATCACACCGCGCAGCCAATCGGCCGGGGCCTCCGGCGGGTCGATGAGGTTCGGCATGACCAGGGCGATCGACGAGAGGACCCCCACGATGAGGACCTGCCTGCGACCGGGAGCGGCGGCGATCCAGACCACGGGGAGGAGGACGAAGGAGGAGAAGAGCGATGCCGGCCCTCCGGTGCCGGTCCGGATGGCTCCCAGTGCGACGATGTCGATCATCGGGATGAGCATCACGATCCAGCCCTCGTACACACCTCGCACCGAGAGCACGGCCGCAAGCGCTGTGACGGCGGCGATGGTGACGAGCCCGAAGATCGCGACTGCCGTGTCCGTCACCGGGATCCCCGGGACGGTCCACATGAGCACGGCCGCGATGGCGACCGCGATCGCCGTCGGCCCCTGCTTCATCAGCGGCGTCGGGTTGTCGAAGTAGCGGCGCCAGCTGCGCTCCATCGACTGCTGCACGGTGCTGGTCGGAGTCATCGTGTCGCTTCTCGCAGGAGCGCTCGCAGATCCGCACCGATGATCGGCTTGGGAAGCGCGGCATCGGCGTCGGGGTAGTCCGCGACGTCGAGCACCGAGCTCACGATGAGGAAGCAGTCGGGGAAGCGGGTCTTGATGAGACGCGCCAGCTCCGTCCCGCTGATGCCGGGGAGCAGCAGGTCGAGCACCGTGACGGCCGGGGAGATCGTCGCGAACGCAGCGATCGCCGTCTCGGCATCCGCCGCTGCGAACACGTCGAACCCCTCGCGGTCGAGGTAGCGCTTCAGCAGCGCCGTCTGGTCTGCGCTGTCCTCGACCACGAGGGCCAGCGGCCGCGCGGTCATCGCAGGAACAGCTCTCGCACGATCACGATGACGACGACGATGCCCATGGCGAGGAGCGCCTGCGGGATCAGGAGTTTCTCGCGGCGGGCGTCGGCGGCGATCTCCTCCTCCTCGGCGCTTCTCGAAGGTGCTTCGGTCATGAGTCGACCCGTCCGATCTTCTCGGTCTTGATCCATGCGGCGTCGGCGTGGCGCCACTCTTTGATGTACGAATCCACGGTGATGGCGCACAGAAGCGACCCATACCCACAGACGTAGAGCAGGAGGCCGGCGAAGAAGCGGCCGCCCGGCAGTCGCTCCACCGCGCGTGCGAGCCAGATGCCGAGCATCGAGATCGGCCCCCAGAGATAGAAGATGACCGCCCAGGTGAACCGGGTCTCATCCGTGACGGCGATTCCGAGGTCGCTCAGCCCCGCCTCGAACAGCCAGGGGAACAGCGCGATCGCCATCAGGATGAGAGCCCCGAGTCCGGGGAACATCAGCGCCTCGCGCCAGGATTGACGGCCGATCCGCCCGTCGAGCTGCACCGCGTAGAGCATCGAGTACAGATAGATGCAGGCTGCGGAGATCCACATGAACCGGAAGACGAACTCGGCGATGTCGCTGTGCAGGACGAGCAGCACGAGCAGCGCCGTGGCGGCGAGGATCATGAACGCCGGCAGCAGCAGGATGGTGAACCACGCGAGACCGAACGCGAAGCTGCCCAGGTTGTGCACGCGGCTGGGTCGGAACCAGAGATGGCGGTAGATCGAGGTCAGCTGCACGTTGCCTCTCGCCCACCGCAGGCGCTGCTTCCAGAGGCTGTCGATGGTGCGGGGCTCCTCGGCGAGCACGACCGCGTGGGGCTCGAAGACCATACGGCGCCCCGCCAGCTGACCCTCGAACGTCGTCATCGTGTCTTCGGCGAGCGTGCCGGTCGGGATCCGACCGCCGATGGCTTCGAGGTTCGCCCGCGAATGCAGCTGCGCGCCGCCGGCCAGGCACGCGATCGCTCCCCCGACGTTCTGGGTGCGCCGGGCCGAGAGCTGTCCGATGACATACTCGATCGCGATGAACCGGGTGAGGTAGTTGCGGTCGCGGCTGCCCTCGGCGATGTAGGCCGTGACGGCCCCGACCTTCTCGTCGGCCAGGTGCCGGCTCATCTTCCGCAGCGAGTCCCGCGCAAAGATCACGTCGGCGTCCATGATCAGGACCGCTTCGGTCCACTCGTCCGCGAGCACGATGTCGAGCCCGTGATTCAGCGTGTGCGCCTTGCCCTCGCCGCCCTTGTCGCGACGCAGGTGCACGACGCGTCCGGGGTACGCCGCAGCCTTCGCCGCGACCACCTCCGGGGTGTCATCGGTCGACGCATCGTCGATGACGAAGATCCGCAGCCGGTCGGCCGGGTACTCCAGCTGCGTGAGGCGTTCGATCGCCTGCCCGAGCACGAGCCCCTCGTTCCAGGCGGGGATCAGCACGGCGATGCGGGGGTGGTGCGGAGCTGCCTTGCCGTAGTGGTTGCGGAAGGCATGGATCGGGAGCACGAGGAACTGCAGGCCCGTGTTGATGACAGGCAGCGTTCCGACCAGCACGCAGAGGAGCAGGAACACGACGACGACGGTCTCGACCCAGTTCAGCTCGGGCATCAGCGAGCCCTCCATCCGTCGAGGATCTCCACCACGCGCGAATAGCGTCCGACATCGGAGGCCACATGGCTGTCGGTCGACGCGACGATCTCGGCGCCGGCGCCGTGCAGTGCGTCGAGAAGCGGGATACCGGGGCACCCCCACTTCTCGTTCACCTCGACGATCGTGTCGGTCTCGGCCGCCGTCTTCGCCCAGGCCGCGATGCGATCGGCACCGAGGTCGTTCTCGGAGAGACCGATCTT
>Ga0308167_1000323_pt1 | contig 96019 bp, 100 predicted proteins | sample PhyCR1_2_FD_202138 | JGI IMG/M metagenome (GOLD analysis project Ga0308167, IMG submission 202138) | Phyllosphere microbial communities from UC Gill Tract Community Farm, Albany, California, United States - DLSLRC.R1 | ecosystem: Host-associated > Plants > Phyllosphere > Unclassified | place...
GGCAGATGCTCTATCCAGCTGAGCTACGCACCCTAAAAAGTTGTTGAAAAGTCGGGGCGGCAGGATTCGAACCTGCGACCTCCTGGTCCCAAACCAGGCGCGATGACCGGACTACGCTACGCCCCGAATATAGCTTTGAAAAAGCGGAGGGTAAGGGATTCGAACCCTTGCGACACTTTCGCGTCGACAGTTTAGCAAACTGCTCCGTTAACCACTCCGGCAACCCTCCTTTAACTTTATTTTCTAATGATCGTTATTCCGTTATTGCGAGTGCAAATATAGAATAGTTTTCCTTACATACCAAATAAATTTCAGGAAAAATTTATGTATTTTTGAGGTATATAAACGACTAAAAAATGAGACTGATGCGTAAAACATTATATATCATGGGATTAAGTGCGGTGGTTTTTTCCTGTACTTCCCAGCAGAATGTTAAAAAAACTTCCTACAAGCGTAAAACGCCGGTAACACAGCAAAAAACAGCCGTTGTAACCCCACCTCAGGCTAAGCCTAAGCCCCAGATCACCACCGATCATGGCGTTGAATTTTTTACCACCAATATTGCCGATATTACCAAGAATGACAATACCATCAGTTACGGATCTATTGTCTCTGCAAAACCTGCCGGCTATAAGGTTACCAAAACCTATTTTCCTGCGGTTGCGCAGAATTTCAGACAAAAATACCTCATCCTTCATTATACAGCCCTGCCGGAAGATAAATCCATCACCGTGCTGACTCAGCAGGCTGTAAGTGCCCATTATCTGGTAAATGATAAAGAGGACAACCAGATCTATCAGCTGGTGGATGAAAATAAGCGTGCCTATCATGCCGGAGTAAGCTCATGGAGGAACGATAAAAACCTTAATGATACGTCAATAGGCATTGAGATCGTAAATAACGGATATACCGCAGACAGTACAGCCAGGAGGATCTTTGTACCCTTCAGTGATGACCAGGTTAAAAAAGTAGCTGCCTTAGCCAAAGATATTGTAACCCGGTACCAGATTCCGCCAACCAATGTCCTGGCACATTCGGATATCGCCCCGACCAGAAAACAGGATCCGGGACCTCTGTTTCCATGGAAAAAGCTTTACGATGAATACCAGATCGGGATGTGGTACGATGAAGCGACTAAAAAGAACTATTATGAACTTGCACTGGTTGAATTTACCACACGGTACAATGAGCCAGCCTTCATCTTTATGATCCAGACCGCTTTGCAGAAATTCGGGTATGGCTTAGAGTCAAGCGGAAAATGGGATGATGCCACCAGGAAAACCATTGAAGCATTCCAGTATCATTTCAGGCCTCAGAATTATGACGGGGTAATGGATGCGGAAACCTGGGCTATCCTTCAGGCACTGAACGTTAAATATCCCGTAAAATAAGAGATTAAGGACGCATCCTTCGGTGGGTTTTGTTATCTTTACAGGATTAATTTTAAATACATACAATGGGAGATTTCAGAAAGGAAAGCGACCTGCTGGGCGTGCTTGAAGTGCCGGCAGACGCTTATTACGGAGTTCAGACCCAAAGGGCCATCGATAATTTTAAAATCTCGGGACAATTGCTCTCGTCCTATCCGGAGTTTATCCGGGGGCTTGCTTTTGTAAAAATGGCAGCAGCAAAAACCAATTATGAACTGGGATTGCTGGATGAGAGCCTGTATTTTAAGATAGCCGAAACCTGCCACGAAATTATTGCAGGGCGTTTTCATGAACAGTTTCCCGTGGATATGATCCAGGGAGGTGCCGGGACATCCATTAACATGAATGCCAACGAGGTTATTGCCAACCGGGTGCTGGAAAAGATGGGAAAGGACAAGGGACAGTACGAATTCTGTTCTCCCAATGACCATATCAACCTTTCCCAGTCTACCAATGATGCGTATCCCACAGCAATAAAAATGGGACTCCTTCAGATGAATGCTGTCCTGGTAGAAAAGCTTCAGAAAATTGTAGAGGCATTCCGCGAAAAAGGAAATGAATTCAGGGGGATCATCAAAATGGGGAGGACCCAGCTTCAGGATGCTGTTCCCATGACCCTCGGACAGGAATTTGAAGCTTTTGCCGCTACGCTTGAAGAAGATATCTCTAAGCTGAACAATAATGCGGAACTCTTTGTTGAAGTCAATATGGGTGCTACGGCCATCGGTACCGGGATTAATGCTCCGGTTGGGTATGCTGCATTATGTGCGAAAAACCTGGCGGAAATTACCGGTTATCCTATCGTATCAGCTCCGGATCTTGTAGAAGCCACTCCTGATACAGGTTCGTACGTGATTTATTCTTCAGCTATGAAGCGTCTCGCTGTAAAGCTGTCTAAAATCTGTAATGATTTAAGGCTTCTTTCATCGGGCCCCAGAGCCGGGCTTTTTGAAATCAACCTTCCTCCGATGCAGCCCGGATCTTCTATCATGCCCGGAAAAGTAAACCCGGTGATTCCTGAAGTGGTTAATCAGGTGTGCTTTAAAGTGATCGGAAACGATTTAACGGTAACTTTTGCCGCAGAAGCGGGCCAGCTGCAGCTGAACGTAATGGAGCCGGTATTGTCCCATGCCATCATGGAAAATATTCACTTCCTGTGCAATGCGCTGGACACCCTCCGCGAAAAATGTGTGGTGGGCATTACGGCTAATAAAGATGTATGCCTCAATATGGTGAAGCACAGTATAGGAATTGTAACCGCACTGAACCCTTATATCGGATACAAGCAATCCACAGCCATTGCCAAAGAATCATTGGAAACCGGGAAAAGCGTCTATGACCTGGTCCTGGAAAGGGGAATGCTTTCCCAGGAAAAGCTGGATGAAATCCTCGATCCGGCACATATGCTGAAGCCGCACAACAAATAACAAATTACAGGATGGATGGCTGCCTGTTGATGTAACATGGGGCCATTCATCTTCAATACGATACTTATCCTTTTACCGTGAGGTTTTTAATCATTATTCCGGCACATAACGAAGAGCATCATCTTGGCTTTACCCTGAAGGCATTGCAGCAGCAAAGCCGAAGGGATTTTAAAGTGGTGGTGGTGAATGACGGCTCCACAGACCGTACTTCTGATATTGTCAGCCAATATACAGATACGGACAGCCGTTTTGCAACGCTTAACCTGGAAAAATCCGGTCACCAGCCCGGTTCCAAAGTCGTCAGGGCATTTAAAAAAGGGCTGGAAACCCAAAATACGGATGACTATGACATCATCTGTAAATTTGATGCAGACATCATTCTTCCGGATCATTACCTTGAAACGGTTGCCGGAGCCTTTGAAAGGCATCCTGATTACGGACTTGTTGGTGGATTGCTGTATGTTGAAAAAGAGGACAATTGGGTTTACGAGGGCAATTCCAACAGGCATCACGTAAGAGGTCCCGTAAAAGCTTACCGTAAAGAATGTTATACAGCAATAGGAGGATTGAGAGAGACACTCGGATGGGACAACATAGATTCCATTATCCTTGAGCATCAGGGCTGGAAAGAAGTGGTGCTGCCCGAACTGCATGTAAAGCTGATCAAAACCAAAGGAGCCGATTACACCATACGGCCTGCTGAGTATTACGGGAAATATTTTTACTTTTTAGGACTGAACAGAACTCTTGCCTACATCGCTTCGCTCAAAGAAGCATTCAAAAGCAGGTCGCCTGTATTTTTTATGCAGATTGTCAGGGCTTACGAAAGCTGCCGCTCACGGAAAGAAGCGCTGAAAATATCGCCTGACGAGCAGAAGGTCATCAATAACCACCGCTGGAAGACCCTGAAGAAAAAATGGCTGAAAAGCTAAAGTTTTTCTTTAAAAAGCAACTACACTGATCGTGAAAAAACTCGCCTACATAGAACTGGATACCCATGTGGAAATTGCACAAAACTTTGTGGAAGTCATGCGTGGTTCCAAATCTTTTACGGTGGATTACTATTTTTCTGAAAAAATATACCGCCAGCTGAGCAACGTTGAAACTGAGAATATAATCATGTCAGACAGTTCCCTTATCCTGGATCAGCTTAAAACAAAAAAGTATGACCTGATGGTCATAGGAACGGTTCACCGGTATTTCAACACCTTTAAAGTCATTACCGAGCGGTACCCTACTGCAGTGATTGTTCATAACCTGAATTTTTCCAAAGCTTCCCCTTTTGCCTTACTCAAAAGCATATTCAGGGCGGACCGTCTCTACCGTCTGAAACTGTTCCTGAAAGAAGGCCTGCTGCTTGCAGGCAAAGTGTATCAGAAAGCAGGCAACCTTCTCGTCCTCGATCCGGCTTTATCATCCGGACGGTATCTGTACCTGCCTCTGTTCTACACAAAGGAAACGGAGCGTGCGGAAAGTAAAATCCTTACGGTAGTTATTCCCGGAGGGGTTTCGCAGCAGCGCAGGGATTACCTGAGGGTCTTGAAGGTGATCAGAGAATGGGAAAATAATTTCCGGAACGGTAGTATCCGGGCTCAATCTGTTGAATTTGTTTTTCTGGGAAAAGCAGCAGGACCTTTACTTAATGATCTTGCAGGTCTTGAGCGCTCTTTAGAATACATTTCCATCCGGTATTTCAGTGAAAGAGTCTCACAGGCTGATTTTGGCAGCTGGATGCGGAAAGCGGACGTTTTATGGTGCCCGGTACAGCCGGAAACTGAATTTTTCAGTCAGCCCGAACAATATGGAACGACCAAAATGACAGGGAATATCGGCGATGCGATTACTTTTGGCAAGCCTGCGGTATTCCCGCCGGCATATCCTTCTTCACTGGACTTTATTGTGCCGGAAGAGCAGGACCTTCTGCACCAGCTGAACCACCTGAAAAAATACGGCTTTGATTTTAAAGGATATTATAATCCTGAGAAGGTCCGTACTGATCTGGAAGATCTGCTGAAGAGCCTGGCTACTTGAACTTAAGGAGGCTTCTGATGAATTTTGCATTGATATAATCCTCTATCGGGAATACTTTCGTAAAATGATTTCCGATAAAGATCAGGATTAAAACGACCAGAGGTTTATAAACAAGGTTAATGAAATTATTGTTGACTTCCGGTAAAATAATGGCAACTGTGATCGCCAGAGTACAAATGATCGAAACGAAGATCATCTCAATAGATAAAGGTGAAACCTTGAACATAAAATAATTGAAAACAATTTTTATGACATTATACGTCGTCAGGGAAATCGCCGTAGATAATGCAATACCGATCAGTTTCAGGTCCGTATGCTTCAGGAAATAGAGATTCAGGGCAATGGTTAATCCGGCCAGGAGAAGCATCACGACAATATTGAACTTGTAGTATTTGGAAAGCGAAATAATATTCCCGTTGAACCCTGTGGCAAGGTCAACCAGCACCGCAGATCCCCAGATCCAGATTACCGGCTCATATTCCCTTAACAGCACGCCGTTTTTCGGCATAAAATGAGTAAGGTAAGGGAAACCTACCATAATACAGGAAAATAAAACGGCGCCTAAAAAATAAAGTGTCAGAGAAGTTTTCTTATGGAACCGGTCCAGGCCTTCCATATCACCGTCAATCAGGTTTTTGCTGATAATGGGCGCAGAAATATTGAACAGCCCGAGCTGTGGGATCGATATCAGCGATATCAGTGCATACAGCGTGGAATAAATACCATTTTCCTCCATGCCTAAAAATTCACCGATCATGAAGTTGTTGATGGCAAGATAATTTCCAAAAGTTCCTAAAAATCCAAAGAAACTATAGGCCGCAAACTCTTTGTAGAAATCATCCTTTTTAAAATAATCTGTGCTGAAGTCGAACCTGATTCTTTCAAGTTTGTTGGTGTAAAAAGCATACCCGGCAAACATCAGTACAAACATTCCAAAAAAGAACATCAATGCAGTGTTTTCCGGTACAGTTGAACTTTCGGCATACTTTGAAGCCAGGTACATGAAAATCAGAAAAGATCCCAGATTGGCTATTTTCGGAAAAAGATTATCGAAAATATTGGAGACAACGATTCTTTTATAGTTTGAAATATACTTATTGAAGATAGCACAGAATGATAGCAGCAATGTGAGCGGAAGGATGATTCCCCTGCTGTTCCAGGCTTTGGTATGTTTGAATCCGGGAAAAAAATAGGGTATAAGAAAAAAGACAATCAGAAAAATGATGAAATTGATGAAAACTGCAGCCAGGGAAAGGGATAGCATGTTTTGTCGTTTGCCGTCCTTATCTGCTTGTGGGAAAAATTTGACATTGGCGTAAGAAATTCCAAAAACAACAAATGGGACAAGCATTTCAGCAGCAGGCATGATATACCTGAGCGTACCATAGAACGTCAGGTTGTTCATGAAAATAAAAATGGAAGCGGTACCTAAAAGGAAACCGATATAACCAATAACAGAATATTTAAACCCTTGTCTTGCTACTACACTCATTTTTAATGGCTTTTAGGGATAAAAATAATATTATTGATGTATTCCTTTTTGTTTTTTTCGTCATCAGAATTCTCCTGCAAAATGGCTTGGGTAAGCTTTTTTAAGGTAAATGTCTCACGGTCCAGGTAGCGGGCTTCATATCCCCAGTTTTCAATCAGGGCAATTTCATTCCATACCGGGGTGTCATGATGCCTCTGTTCCATTTCTACCATGAGAGTGGGAAAGAAGCGGGTAATCGTGTTTTTGGCCCCCGTTAAGGTTTTCATTTCATTGCCTTCCACATCGATTTTGATAAAATCCAGGCGCTGAAGATCCTGTTGAGCTGTCCAGTCATCCAGTTGTACTACCGTGACCTGCTCGGTAAAGCTTTTTTCTTCCCCTTTTTCTTTGTAGGAGGTATTCAGGGTTCCGCGGGAGGCAACTTTCTGTCCGTTGATGACCGGAACCTTAAAAGTAGCAGTGGTATTCTCATCAGAAAGCGCCAGCGGAAAAACCCTCATCTGAGGAAACAGCCTCCTGAGTCTTTCGTACAGGGTTTTATTAGGTTCAAATCCGAAAATATTCTGATGCTGGAGCTTGTTTTCCAGCTGATACAGAAAAGTGCCTACATTGGCCCCGATGTCAAAAATAACGGCATCTGCGGGAAGGTATTCCTTGATCCACACCAGTTCAGGTTCCACATTACGCGCTGAAAAATTATTCCGGCTGAGATGTGAGATGTTTTTAAAGAACCTTTTTTTATAAAAAGCAGGGCTTATATACTGGAGTTTTTCCGCAATTCTTTGGTATAGGGACATGTTTAGCCTTTTAACTGTCAGCAAAGATAAACAAAAATGCCAAGACCTGTTAAAACCGCACCGATATTGCATCAAAGTTGCACAATGCTGATTTGTAGTTGAAAGATATGTTCCCTTGCGTAACGATCAGGATAAAGCAGTATTCAGGAAATCATTCAAAGGCTTCATGGTTTCATAGATGGCAGCCATGTTCTTCACCGCTTCTTTGTCCATAAGCTCCTGGTCTTTCAGATTATATACCACGATAAAGTTTTTGAGTTTCAGGAAATCCGCCATAGGGTCATCTTTCTCAAAACCCTGCGGAACCTTCACCAGTTTACTTTCCTGGTCGAGCTGCGGGAAATATTTTTTGAAATCCGGATTATTCAGGATAGCGAGGAACTCATTACTGTATAAAGATATTTCTTTGCGGATCTGTTTGAGGACAGCAGTATCAGGCATGTAGATGCCGCCGGCAAGAAAAGATTTTCCGGGTTCTATGTGAAGGTAATAACCGGCTTTCTGGTTTCCTTTACCCATTCCCATGGAAGCCCCGAAATTGGTTTTGTACGGAGACTTGTCTTTGGAAAACCTGGTATCGCGGTAAATCCTGAACAGTGCTTTTTTGGCATCTGTTTTAGCCTGCTCTTCGTCGAAACGGGACATTTCCATCATCAGGTCCTCAAGGAATTCAATGAGGTTGTCTCTGGACTGTGTGTACAAATCTTTATGGTCATTAAACCATTCACGGGTATTGTTACGGGTGAGTTTTTTCAGGAAGCTGAAAACATCCGGGGAAAGTGTTGCGGGCATAGTAGATAGAGTTTCTATCAAATATAAGCAAAAAGATGATGAATCCAGATGAGTAAAGCACGTTTTAATTGATGCTTATAGTGCCGGTATTATTAAATTAAACATAAAAAAACATACCTTTTTTTGCGGATAATTTATAAGTATTTCGGGAATGAGATGTTAAATTACCATTAATGTAACATCAAATTAAATGATATTCAAATATTAATTGTATCTTTGCAAAAATTTTATAATATTTAATGAATTTATTTACGGAGACCAATTTAAGTCCTGACATTCTAAAGGCAATTGGCGAAATGGGTTACGAAAGCCCGACAGAAATCCAAAAACAGACTATCCCTTTCATTCTTTCAGATATCCGCGACTTGATCGCACTTGCGCAGACTGGGACAGGCAAAACAGCAGCATTTTCGCTTCCGATTTTGGATATGATTGACGATACGAGTCGCAAAATCCAGCTATTGGTGCTTTGTCCGACACGCGAACTATGTCTTCAGATTACCAAAGACATTAAAAATTACTCCAAGTACATGAAAGACATCAAAACTACAGCAGTTTATGGTGGAAGCAGTATTATGGACCAAATGAGATCCCTAAAGGACAAACCGCAGATTATTGTGGGAACTCCGGGAAGGGTAATCGACCTGATCAACAGAAAAGCACTTGACTTTTCTGCGATTCACTGGCTGGTTTTAGATGAAGCCGACGAAATGCTTTCCATGGGGTTCAAAGACGAACTGGAAACCATCTTAAGCGAAACGCCTGAAACCAAGCAGACTTTCCTATTCTCTGCCACCATGAGCAAAGAAGTGGAAAGAATTTCAAAAAATTACCTTACAAAGCCGCACAGAATTTCGGTAGGTTCTATTAACGAGGTTAAGAAAAACATCAAACACGAATATTATGTTGCCGGGTACCGTCAGAAAAAAGAAGCTTTAAAGCGTCTTATTGATTCTAACCCGAACCAGTATTCCATTATTTTCTGCAGGACCAGAATGGAAACCCAGGAGGTAGCCGATTTCTTAATGCAGAACGGTTATGCAGCAGACGCGCTTCACGGAGACCTTTCCCAGGCGCAGAGAGATACGGTGATGAAGAAATTCAGGCTGAAAAACATCGACATCCTTGTGGCAACGGATGTAGCTGCAAGAGGGCTGGATGTAAACTCTTTAACGCACGTGATCCACTATTCTTTACCGGATGATCCTGAAGTTTTCGTTCACAGAAGCGGAAGAACAGGTAGAGCGGGAAAAGATGGGATTTCAATCTCCCTGATCAAGCCTGAAGAAAGCAGAAAGCTGAAGCAGATCAAAGCGGTTACCAAAATTGAAATCAACGAAGGGAAAATCCCTACCGGAGATGATATCATCAAAGCTCAGGTGGGTGGTGTTTTCGAAAGCCTTTTTGAGATCCATGAAGATTTCTTCGAGTTCGATGATTCCCTGATTCCTGATTTATCAGCATTCACAAAAGAGGAACTTGCCCATAAATTACTTCAGTTCCAGCTGAAAGATCTTGCCCTGTATTACAAAGACAGACATGATCTGATGGAACAGAAACTCAGCAGCAGAGATGATGACAGAGGTTCAAGAAGAGACCGTGAGAGAGGAGGCAGAGACCGTGACAGAAGTGAGCGCAGCGACAGAGGAGAAAGGAGAGACCGCGGAGGAAAGCCGAGAAAACCGAACGAAGACATGGTGCGATTTTTCTTCAATCTGGGTAAAAAAGACCAGCTGAAAAAACTTGATGTTCTGGATATCATCAACAAGGCAACGTCTAACGGAAAGAGCAAGAAAAGAGCTGAAATAGGCGATATTGAAATTTTGGATAAATTTTCTTTCTTTGAGATTGAAAAATCGTTCAAAGGAGACCTTTTAAGCAATATTTCTTCTATGAAATTCAGAGGAAAAGATATGAGGGCTGAAGAGGCCAACTAAACTCATTATCAATAACATAAACCGGCTTTTCAGTCGGTTTTTTTTTGTGCCTGTCTATAGGATATTCAATGTTAACAAAACTTAATGTTATATGCTTTTGGGTAAGCCTCTTTTTTAAGAAATTTGCACGAAATTATAAAAACGATACAATGGGAATTGGTAATATTTTCCACGCTTTTCAGCCTAAAGATAAAATCTTCTTCGTTCTTTTCGAAAAAGTGACAGAAAACCTGGTGGCTATGTCTGAGGAATTCAACAACGGGATCAAGGATTTCGATCTTAATGATGATACCATGCTGAAGAAAATGAGCGACTATGAGCATAAGAATGATGAACTTACACATGAAATCTTCGTAGAGCTGGGTAAAAATTTCATCACTCCTTTCGACAGGGAAGATATCCACACGCTGGCGACCGGATTGGATGATATTGCCGATTATATCTATGCTTCCACAAAATATATTTTCCTGTACAAGTCTCCTGAGATGAAGGCTTACTCAGATTTCTCGCTGCTGATCCACAAAGCCTGTCTTGAGATCCAGAATGCCATGAAGAACCTTAAAGGTTTCAAGAATATGGAGCAGGTAAAGGAAGCATGTATCAAAGTAAATTCCATCGAAAATATTGCGGACGATCTTCTTTCCAATTCTATGGTAGAACTGTTCGAAACCAATGATGCCATCAACATCATCAAAGTTTCATCCGTACTTAATTATCTTGAGGTAGTAACCGACAAAGCGGAAGATGTTGCCAATACTATTGAGAACATCATGATTAAATACGCTTAAAAGAATACAACAGAAATGGAATTTCCTATTTTACTGACGGTTATTATTGCTTTAGCCCTGATTTTTGATTATATCAACGGTTTCCATGATGCGGCCAATTCAATTGCGACCATAGTTTCTACAAAAGTTTTAACCCCTTTTCAGGCTGTTCTCTGGGCAGCACTCTGGAATTTTGCCGCTTTCTTTATCGCTGCTTACATCATCGGTGAGTTTAAGATCGGTAACACGATTGCCAAAACCGTTAATGAAAACTTCATTACACTTGAAGTGATCTTTTCCGGACTGGTGGCTGCTATTGCCTGGAACCTCCTCACATGGTGGTTCGGGATCCCGTCATCCTCTTCCCACACGCTGATCGGAGGTTTTCTCGGAGCTGCCCTGATGCATGCATTCATGATGGATTATCATGATGTTGCCGCTGCACAGCCTGCCCTTGGACTTTGGGATACGCTGAAACAGGCGGCCCATCAGGTAACGACCCAGAGTGTGGTGAAATTTGATAAAGTAATCCCTATTTTCCTTTTTATATTCATGGCACCAATCATCGGGATGATTATTTCAATCATCATTACGCTGATCATTGTACACCTGTATAAAAGGTCAAACCCGCATAAGGCAGACCAGTCTTTCAAGAGGCTGCAGCTGGCTTCTTCGGCGCTGTTCAGTTTGGGGCACGGTCTTAATGATGCCCAGAAAGTAATGGGAATCATCGGGGCTGCACTGATCTATTACCATGTGAACATGCTTCAGGACCCAATTTACCTGAACATTCCTTCTGCAGAACGTTTTGATTATTTTGCCGAGCATTACCTCTGGGTACCTCTTGTATCTTTCCTTGCCATTGGTCTGGGTACCATGAGCGGAGGTTGGAAGATCATCAAAACCATGGGAACAAAAATTACCAAAGTAACTTCGCTGGAAGGAGTAAGTGCTGAAACAGCCGGGGCGATCACCCTGTTTATTACAGACCATTTCGGTATCCCGGTATCTACTACACATACCATTACAGGATCCATCATTGGGGTAGGACTGACCAAAAGGATTTCTGCCGTAAGATGGGGGATAACCGTAAGCCTGCTATGGGCATGGGTATTAACGATTCCGATTTCCGCTATTGTGGCAGGGGTTACCTATCTCCTGGTTACCTTTTTATCTTAACACAAATTTTAAATACCATAAAAAAACTTTGTCCGGCCGGGCAAAGTTTTTTTGCATCTGGTTATGAATTATTGTCCTGATCTTTTCCGGACGGATAAGCGGATCAGCATACGGCCATAAATCATATACTGGTGCTTTACTGTTCTCTTGCTCGAATAAAATCAGCAAAGTGCCATTTTCAGATGTTTTTTTGATCACAAATGTTGTCAAATGCTTCTGTAGGCTCCTTTAAAAATTGTATTTTTGTTTAAACGATTAGATTGTATGGAATTTTTAGACCGATATCAGCAGATTGTTGCTGAAGCTATTGCCAGATATACCTTTAAAGACAAGCCGGCAGAATTGTATGAGCCCATGAACTACATCATCTCGCACGGGGGCAAACGCCTTCGTCCTATTATGGTTCTCATGGCATGCGATTTATTTGGCGGCGATCTGAAACAGGCCATCAAGCCGGCACTGGCCATTGAGTTTTTCCATAACTTCACCCTGATCCATGATGATATCATGGATGAAGCACCACTCAGAAGAAACAAGCCTACGATTCATACGCTGCACGGGATCAATGTGGGAATCCTTTCCGGAGACGGACTGATGCTGAAAGCCTACAAGTTTTTTGAAGACCTTGAACCGGAGATTTTCAAAGCCTGCATCAGGATATTTACCCATACAGGACTGCTTTTATGCGAAGGCCAGCAGTATGACATCAATTTCGAGACCCAGGAAGATGTCACTTTCGATGACTACATCAGAATGATTACCTATAAGACAGGAGTTTTGAGTGCCTCTTCATTTGAAATCGGTGCCCTAATTGCCAAAGCAGACTTTAAAGATGCCAAAGCGATCTTCAACTTTGGGAAGCATATCGGTATTGCCTTCCAGATCATGGATGATTACCTGGATGTTTTCGGGGACCAGGCACAGTTCGGTAAAAAACATGCGGGAGATATTTACGAAAATAAGAAAACCGTACTTTACCTCCTGGCAAAAGAACATGCAACAGAGGAAGAACGTAAGGAACTGGATTACTGGTATTCCAAGAAAACCGATAACATCGATAAAGTTTACGGAGTAGAAAAGATTTTCAGGAGGGCAAAAGTGGATGAAAAAGCCCTGCGACTGATTGAAAAGCATAATGAGATAGGGCAGAGCTATCTGGAAAAAATCGATATTCCGGAAGAAAAGAAAAAACCGTTTTCAGAGCTGGCTAACTACCTTCTGAGAAGGGAAAGCTGATACACCTGAAAATGAGATCATATTTCATTTTGAAATTTTAAATCCGGATTAACCTAATGAAATTCCGTACCGAAGTAGAGCTCAGGGAATCGCAGAAGAAGATTCAGGTTGAAGATAAAATATTTTCGATCGGTTCCTGCTTTGCTTCAGAAATGTCGGACCTGTTCCGCCAGGGTCAGCTGCAGACGCTCAGCAATCCTTTCGGGACGGTCTTTAATCCGTTTTCGATTGCCAATGCGGTCAAGCGGCTTCACGATTCTGAGTTTTATACGGAAGAGGAACTTATTCTTTTTAACGAAGAATACATCTCGCTGGATCACCATACAGGTTTCGACAGCCGGTACATCCATCAGACGCTGGATAAGATCAATCATCATATTGCCGATGGAAACCAGTTCCTGCAGGAAACACGCTGGGTAATCATCACCTATGGGACTTCGTTTATTTATGAATTCCTGCCTAAGCAGAAGCTGGTCGCCAATTGCCACAAGATTCCTCAGAAATTCTTTGAAAAGAGGTTGCTGACCCATCAGGAAATTACTGATGCCATTTATAATACGGTCTTAAACCTGGACGACATCTGTAAAGATGATGTGCAGATCCTGTTTACCGTATCCCCGGTACGCCATACCAAAGACGGCATGACGGAAAACCAGCTGAGTAAATCCAAGCTTATAGCAGCAGTACATGAAACGATTGAACAGTTTGATAACTGCCACTACCTGCCGGTCTATGAGATTATGATGGATGACCTGAGGGATTATCGTTTCTATAAAGATGATATGATCCATCCAAGCGTTCAGGCAGTCCTGTATATTTTTGAAAAATTCGGCAGTGCATGGTTTGCAGAGAATACGAAAACGTTCATCAGGGAAAATTTCAGCATTAATAAAGCCCTGGCTCATACAACAGCCGATGAAAAAGACCCGAAGTACATAGAATTCAGAGAAAAACTGAATCTGAGGATAGAACAGCAGCAGAAAAAGGTAAAACATAAAATATTCCCATAGACAAGTATGCCGGCAATTAAAAATATAGAAGGATTAACAATAGACCAGGTGAATCACGAACTGGCTAAAGGGTCAAAGTTCATCATGTTTTCCTATACGATATCCATCATCATCCTGACGACCAGAAAACGGAGTGATATTTATTTCATCAGAGCCGGTGAATCCACAGCATCATACAGCTGGAAGTACAGCATGATCAATTTTCTTTTCGGATGGTGGGGATTCCCTTTCGGCCCGATCTTTACGATAGGAGCTTTCTATACGAATTTTACCGGAGGGAAGGATGTCACTCAGGATGTGCTTAACCATGTCAGTTTCCAGTAAGCTCTGTTATGATTGATTTTACAGCTATTGATTATCTGAAGGAAGGAAACGAAACGCAGCAAAAAGCTTATGAGGTACTCACCAGGTACAAGATTTTTGAAAAACTGAAAGAGTATTCACCGGTGCTGGCGGGAACTGTTCCCCTCGGGATCGATGTGGAAGGAAGCGATCTGGATATTATCTGTCAGGTAGACCTCACCTGTGAAGAAGACTTTTTAGATGAACTGATGTATAAAAAGGTAATTCCGCCGGATGTGGAAATTACCGTTGAGAAGATGATGGTCAACGGGGAACAATCCATTGTTCTGAACTTTATGCTGGACGGTTTTCCGGTTGAGATTTTCGGACAGGATATACCGCCGGTTCAGCAGAATGCATACCGTCACATGCTCGCTGAATACCGCATTTTAAAAGAAAAGGGAGACAGTTTTAAACAGGAAATAATACAACTGAAAAGGAAGGGCATCAAAACGGAGCCTGCCTTCGGTCTTTTGCTGGGATTGGAAAATCCTTACGAAGACCTGCTAAAATGATTAAGAAATGATTGATACACATACGCATTTATATGCAGAAGAATTTGATGACGATCGGAAAGAAGCCATTCAGAGAGCTTTAGACAAAGGAATTACAAAATTTTACCTGCCCGCGATAGATTCTGCATCCCACGAAAAGATGCTGGAACTGGAAGCGGAATATCCGGGAAATGTTTACGCGATGATGGGGCTGCATCCCTGCTACGTTAAGCCTGAAAGCTGGGAGGCAGAACTGGAAACGGTTAAAAATTATCTGGACAGCAGGACTTTTCCGGCTATCGGTGAGATCGGTATCGACCTGTACTGGGATAAAACTACGCTGGACATCCAGATTAAAGCCTTTGAAAAGCAGATCGACTGGGCCATAGAAATGGATCTTCCGATTGTGATCCATACCCGTGAAAGCTTTGATGAGACGTTCGAAGTCCTGGAAAGAAAAAAGCATCCCAGACTGAGGGGAATCTTCCATTGCTTTTCCGGAACGCTGGAACAGGCAAAGCATGCCATCGACCTTAATTTTATCCTGGGAATCGGTGGGGTAGTTACGTTTAAAAACGGTAAGATCGATCAGTTCCTGCATGAAGTCCCGCTGGAGAAAATCGTCCTGGAAACAGATTCTCCGTATCTTGCTCCGGTACCGCACAGGGGGAAAAGAAACGAAAGCAGTTACCTGGATCTCGTTGCCGGGAAGCTGGTGAACATTTACGGGAAGGACTTTTCGGAAATTGACAGGATCACTACAGAAAACGCAATGAAAATATTTAATACGCAAAGATGAAAGCTGAAATTTCTAATCTTCTAAGGCGATTAAATTTGCTGTTTTTAGCGGATAAGCTGAGGTTTTATATTTATAAGAACAAAAATAAAAGCAAAAATAAAACTTTTCAGTCTCAGTATCCGAATTTTGTATTTCCACCGGATTATCTGATGTACGAATCTTTCAATATCAATTATGAAAGTTATTATAAAAGTGGGAGGTCTACTGCAGAGAGATTTGTCAGGATCTTAAAAAAATATACTTCTGTTGAGACACCTCATATTCTGGATTGGGGTTGTGGTCCTGCAAGAGTAGTGCGCCACATGTCGGATTTTTTACCTGGATGTCAGGTCTATGCGACAGATTATAATGAAAATTCAATCGCATGGAATAAAAGTAACATAAACAATGTCACATTTAATTTAAATGGTTTGAAAGCCGAACTGCCCTATGAAAACGGGTTCTTTGATTTCGTATATGGAATTTCCATTTTTACACATTTATCAGAACAACTGCATGATGATTGGAAAAATGAACTGACACGAGTATTAAAGAAAGGCGGTATCCTCCTTCTTTCCCTGCAAGGTAACTTGTTTAAAATGATTCTTACCGAAAAAGAGGTAAGAAAATTTGAAAATGGTAAACTGGTCGTAAGAGGCAATGTAAAAGAAGGACATAGAACCTATTCTGCGTTTCATCCTGATGAGTATGTAGAGGAATTATTTTCCGACTTTGAGGTGATGGAACATATACCTTCATTTATGAACAATGGCCGTCCGGAACAAGATATCTGGATTTTCCGGAAAAAATAAAACCTTTCATTCTGAAAGGTTTTATTTTTTATTTTTTTCTGGTGAAGTTCTTATTCTTAGGCTTTTTAAATCCTACCGAAGCTTTATCTTTCACCGGTGGTTTCGGCCTCTGCATTCCCGCTCCCATAGGTTTATTATTGGAATCCCTCTTCTGCGCAACAAGATCGTCCGTATGGAAAGGATGGTCTCTGATGACCGGGATCTTTTTTCCGATCAGCTTTTCCGTATTTTTTAGATTGACGAGGTCCAGTCCGTCCACAAAGGAAATAGAACTTCCTTCAGCGCCTGCTCTTCCGGTTCTTCCGATACGGTGCACATACGTTTCGGAAACATCGGAAAGCTCAAAATTAACTACATATTTAAGTTCATCGATATCAATCCCCCTCGCTGCAATATCCGTAGCCACCAATACCCTTGTTTTACCCGATTTAAAGTTATTCAGGGCATTCTGGCGTGCATTCTGAGATTTGTTCCCATGAATGGCTTCTGTGGTGATATTGTCTTTCTGGAGCTTCCGTGCAATTTTATCGGCACCATGCTTAGTCCTTGAGAATACCAATACAGAATCTGAAATATCATTCTTTAAAATATGGGTAAGAAGGTCAAGCTTATTTTCCTTTTCAACAAAATATACCGACTGCTTAATGGTTTCCGCTGTTGAAGAGACCGGGGTAACTTCCACTTTTACAGGATTGTCTAAGATCGATCCTGCCAGTTTCTGGATTTCTGCAGGCATGGTGGCAGAGAAGAATAACGTTTGTCTTCTCTGGGGAAGAAGCTTGATGATCCTCTTCACGTCATGCACAAAACCCATATCAAGCATACGGTCTGCTTCATCCAGGACAAAAATTTCAAGATTTTTAAGACTGATGATTCCCTGGGCGATAAAGTCCAGCAGTCTTCCCGGCGTCGCAACCAGAATATCTACTCCTTTTCTGAGCGCAATTTCCTGGTTTCCCTGTTTCACACCGCCAAAAATAACGAGGTGCTTCAACGGCAGGTATTTTCCATAAGCCTGGATATTTTCTTCAATCTGTATGGCAAGCTCTCTGGTAGGCGTTAGAATAAGGGCTTTAATATGTTTTCCGGGAGTTTTTCTCTGAGTTAAATTCTGAAGGATAGGAATGGCAAATGCTGCGGTTTTTCCTGTTCCTGTCTGGGCACAACCTAAAAAATCCCTTCCTTTCAGGATTTCAGGAATCGATCTTTCCTGAATAGGCGTAGGGCTGGTGTATCCTTGTTCCTCAATTGCCTTGGCAATAGGTTCTATGAGTTGTAAGTCTGTAAAATTCAAATGAATTGTTTTATCATTAAAAAATTCCTTCATTTTGAAGGAATTGGTTTTGCAAAGGTAGCGTAATATTTTTAAATGGAATTACTTCACTTTCGTCCACTGCTGATTCTTTCTCAGATTTTCAAAAAAAGTGTAAAGTTCGGAAAGTTTTTCACTGCCTCTTTTCCCGTAATCTTCAATGTTTTTAGACGTTCCGTCTGCAAAACGCACTCTCAGGTACGAAGTGGGAAGATCCGTAACGTTGTGGCTGCCATACTTGTCATTCAGAGATTGTACATTCAATCCATCCAGTAAACTGATAAGTTGATTATAGTCGGTTTCCTTAATGGTTCCCTTGAATGTGCCTTCACGCGGCTTGGAAAAATCATCTTTTGAAGGGCGGTCGCTGAAGTTGAAATGTTCAGCTTCAAATATTGCCGTACGGTCCGCATTAATGGTCATTTTAAAAACCGGGCAGAATCCGAAGCATGGTGTTGCTTCATATTCGATCGTGGAATATTTTGCAGTCATCTTCTGCGGCCCGCAGGAAGACAGAAGTACAAAAGCAAAAAGGCTTAACAGATATTTCATAACATAAATTTGGATGATCTGCTTCAATAAATGTTCCAAATACATCTGATGCGATGTGTGGTAAATCAGATTGATCAATAAAAAAACCGGAGATATTCCCCGGTTTGTATGATATATTTCAGCATTGACTGCCTGTAAGATTTTTTTATCCGTGCAGCTGCTTCCAGATGGCATCTTTAAGCTCCACAAGGCCTTCGCCCGTTACACCGGAGAAAAACAGAGGCTGTTTGTTTTCCGGGAACTCTGCGGAGATTTCTTTTTTAAGTTCGTCATCCAGAAGGTCGGATTTGGATACGGAAATAATAAAATCTTTGTCCAGAAGTTCAGGATTGTATTCTTTCAATTCATTCTCAAGGATCTTGTATTCCTGGAAATGGTCTTCAGAATCTGCCGGGATTAAGAACAGAAGGATTGAATTCCTTTCGATGTGGCGCAGGAACCGGTGTCCCAGTCCTTTACCTTCAGCAGCTCCTTCAATAATTCCGGGGATATCGGCCATGACGAAAGACTTGTAATTCCTGTAATCCACGATTCCCAGGTTAGGGGTAAGGGTCGTAAAGGCATAATTCGCGATCTTCGGTTTAGCTGCAGAAACTGCGGAAAGCAGCGTTGATTTTCCGGCATTCGGAAAACCTACAAGGCCTACATCTGCTAAAATTTTAAGTTCGAAAATTACATATCCTTCCTGCCCGTCCATTCCCGGCTGTGCAAATCGGGGCGTCTGGTTGGTGGAAGACTTGAAATACTCGTTTCCTTTTCCTCCCATTCCGCCTTCCATGAGGATGATTTCCTGCCCGTCCTCCATGATTTCGCCGATGATCTCACCGTCTTCATTTTTGGCAATAGTCCCGATAGGAACCTCAATATATACATCTGCGCCATACGCGCCGGTTAACTGGTTTTTCCCTCCGTTTTCCCCGCGTTCCGCTTTCACGTGGCGTGTGTACCGAAGAGGAAGTAAAGTCCATTCATTGGCATTCCCTTTCATGATGATGTGGCCTCCGCGGCCTCCGTCACCTCCGTCCGGTCCTCCTTTGGGAATGTATTTTTCACGGCGGAGGTGGGCAGAACCTGCGCCTCCGTGGCCGCTCTTACAATGAATCTTTACGTAATCTACAAAATTTGACATTTCTTATCCTTAATGAGTTATGAGTACTGAAGCATGAGGTATGAATTGTAAAAACTTATAACTCATCACCCATAACTTTTAACTATTTTACTTTTTCCACTTCAGAAAAAAGCTTTTCTGAAATTTCGTTGATATCACCAACGCCGTTTACTTCCACATATTTCCCCTGCTGTTTGTACAGCTCGGCTACTTCTGCGGTTTTGGTATAATATTCTTTAATCCTGTTTTCTATGATCTCAACATTGCTGTCGTCTGATCTTCCGCTGGTTTCCCCTCTTTTCAGTAATCTTTCTACCAGAATCCTGTCTTCTACCACCAGGGACAGGCAAACATCGATCTCATCATTCAGCTCTTCCTGAACGATTTTTTCCAAAGCTTCTGTCTGGGCTACCGTCCGCGGATATCCGTCAAAAATAAATCCGTTGCTATCCGTAGGTTTTCTGAGCTCATCGATCAGCATATCCGTAGTTACCTGATCCGGAACCAGCTCACCTTTATCAATATATGATTTGGCCAGTTTTCCAAGCTCAGTATCATTTTTCATATTGAATCTGAACAGGTCACCTGTTGAAATCTGTTTCAGATTAAATTTCTCGATCAGGTTTTGTGCCTGGGTTCCTTTACCGCTTCCCGGAGGGCCGAACAGAACAATGTTTATCATAATGTTGTTTCGCTTCTGGCAATTGGCAGCAGGCCTGTGGCTTCCTGCTTTTTGCTGTTCAGCATTTAAAATTAATATTTACTTTTCTTCGATTTATTTTTTAGCTGTCTAGTGGTTGATTTGTCCCTCTTCCAGCTGGTACAGATTCGGCAGGTTCCTTCCCAGTTCATCATAATCCAGTCCGTAACCGAGAACAAATTTGTTCGGAATTTCTTTGCCGATATAATCCAGTTTGAAATCTTTCTTGTAAACTTCAGGTTTCAACAGGAATGAAGCCAGTTTTACGGATTTAGGACGCTGGGTTTCCTTGAAATACTTGAACAGGCTTTCCACTGTATTTCCTGTATCCACAATATCTTCTACCAGGATAATGTGGCGGTCTTTTACATCCTTGGTCAGCTCCATTTTCTGGTAAACGATGCCCGTAGATTCAGTACCTACATAAGAGCTCATCTGAATAAATGCAATCTCGCACGGTCCGGGATAATGTTTCAGAAGATCTGAGAAAAACATGATCACTCCATTCAGAACCCCTATGAAAACAGGAACTTCATCCTTGTAATCTTCGTAAATCTTTAAAGCCGTTGCTTTTACAATTTCCTGAATTTCGGCGTCCTCCAGATAAGGAACAAAAGTTTTGTCGTGAACTTTAATACTTTCCATAAAAATTTTAGTAGGCGGCAAAGTTACGGATTTTTGATCAAAGTTTTTATGCGTTGGAAGGAAGGATTTTATATGGATAACAGTAAAAGTACTGACTGAAGCAGACTCAGCTACCGGTTTTAAAAAGTTCAGGACGAATTAATAATAATCATATTACCGTCAGCCTAATTGTTATAGGAAATTTTTAAATGCTCTTGAGGCATACACAAAGGCTGCTGGCGTTTTGAAGCTATTAGTGAAAAAATTACTATATTTGTCATACAACATTACCCAAAAAACAGTCATGTAGGATATAGTTTCTTTCAGATTTAATGATAAAGCAGCATTGTGGCTGTTGAAGTTCAACTTTAATTAAGAAAGAAATTATGTTTTTTTTACACCATATATCTTTTGGGTTTCCCGCAGGAAATCTGCTATTCAATTCTATCAACTTAACGGTACCTTCATCATCAAAATCAGCTTTGGTAGGCAGCAACGGTACAGGTAAATCTACGCTGCTGAAAATCATGGCCGGTGAGCTTACTCCTCTGGAAGGAAGTGTGCGTATTGAGGGAAATCTTTTTTATGTTCCGCAGATGTTCGGCAACCTGGATCATCTAACCGTAGCAGAATGCCTTACAGTATATCAGAAACTGGATGCGCTTCAAAAAATCACCGGTGGAGAAGTGGAGCAACGGTATTTTGACCTCCTGAATGACGATTGGGACATTGAAGAACGGTGCAGGCAGGCGTTGGAGTACTGGAAACTGGATTCCGTAAGCCTTTATCAGAAGCTGGAGACGCTGAGCGGCGGCCAGAAGACCAGAGTTTTCCTGGCCGGGCTACAGATTCATCAGCCCGATACCATACTGCTCGACGAACCGACCAATCACCTTGACCTGGAAGCCCGGCATCTGCTGTACGACTGGCTGCACAAGACGAGTGCAACCGTAGTCATGGTCAGCCATGACCGTACTTTACTTAATCTGGCAGATACCGTTTTTGAACTGAGTAATCAGGGAATTTCTACCTATGGCGGAAATTATGATTTCTATGCCGCGCAAAAAGACATTGAAAACGAAGCTTTGCAAAACGACATCCACTCCAGGGAACGTGCTCTGAAAAAAGCCAGGGAAAAAGAGCGCGAAACATTGGAAAGGAAACAGAAGCTTGATGCAAGGGCAAAAGGCAAACAGGAAAAAGCAGGTGTCGCCAGGATCATGATGAATACGATGCGGAACAATGCGGAGAAAAATTCTTCCAGGCTGAAAAGCATTCATGCTGACAGGATCGGTGAAATTTCCGGAGACCTGCGCGATCTCCGCTCCGGAAGGAAAAATGTGGAACAGATGAAAGTCAGCTTTGACGATCCGGACCTGCACGAAGGGAAACTGCTGGTTTCAGCAGACGGAATTAATTTCCGGTATGGACAGGAAAACCTTTGGAAAGAAAACCTGAACTTAGAGGTCCGCAGTGGCGACAGGATTCAGGTAAAGGGTTCAAACGGTTCCGGAAAAACGACCCTCATCCGATTGCTGCTGGGAATACTGCAGCCGTCCACCGGAAAAATTTCAAGGTCAGGTTTTCATGCAGTCTATGTTGACCAGGAATACTCCCTGATTGACCAGAACGCAACCGTATATGATTTTGCCCGGCAGTTCAATGATACGGCTTTACAGGAATCCGAAATAAAGACGTTGCTTTCAAGGTTCCTGTTCGGCAAGGAAACCTGGGATAAAAGATGTGGAGTGCTGAGCGGGGGAGAACGCCTGCGGCTTTTGCTGTGTGCATTATCCATCAGCCGGAAATCACCCGATATGATCATCCTCGATGAGCCTACCAATAATTTAGACCTTCAGAATGTAGAAATCCTCACCGATTCCATTAAAGATTATCAGGGAACCCTGCTGGTGATTTCGCATGATGAGGTGTTTGTGGAGGAGATTGGGGTAAATGTAGAGGTTTTGTTTAGGCATATGGCAAATATTTAATATTTATCACTATGTGGAGAGCTCTTTATTATTAATTCAGAATTATAGTTTTTTTTAAATTCTCTTTTATAATTCTGAATTTCAGTGGAACTTAAAGGACTTCTTGTACAAATTATATATGATTTTTTGTTATAAATTTTCACATCTTTGCTTAGTCTTGAAATGGTTGTTCTAATTTGGTTTAAAGCATGTTCTAAATCTTGTCCTTTTAACTCAATGTAAAATTCAATATTTTTAGCAATATGTAAAAAATCACACCTTATAGATTTGTCATTAATTTCACATCCATCAACTTTAATACTTTCAGATTCTATTCGATCAGTATTTTCTAATGTTAATTTGCTTTTCATTTCTTTATAAACAAAAAGCTTTTTGTTTGATCTCGTTCTACAAGCCATTAGAATTCAATATTTAGAAGTTTATCAAACTCTAAAGAAATTTCATCAGAAACTGAATCTAGAATCGTTGACGATATTAATTGTGAATCTTGATCTATTAAGTATTTTTTCTCATTATTTTTGATTGAATAAACGCTAAATAATGAGGTGTCTAAATATTCTGAGATCGGCATGATATTTTCTACTTTATTACGGAAGTCGGATGAACCATTTGCTAAATTACCAGCGTAAATTAAATTATTAAAAGAAGATAATATATATGGACTATGTGTCGTAATAAAAATTTGAAAGTCTTTTTGTTTGTTGTTAAACGTACGAGCTAATAACTGAACAATTTTTTTTTGAGCAGTAGGGAATAAGTGAGCTTCTGGCTCTTCAATATATAGTGTTGAACCTCCTCCAGAGGACTTTAAAAAATTAAGAGCTTTTAATATAATAATTAATGGTAATGTTTCTTGTTGTCCTGATGACGCGTTGTTTAGATTAACGATTCTCTTATCCGAATGCATCAAATAATCCTTCTCTTTTTCTCTTAAATACTTACTATTTAATATTTGTGATATTAGTTCATCGAATTCTTTGTCGTTTTTTTCATTGCGATTATCACTAGTTATTACATCATTAAAATATCTCTTTAAGCTTTCATAATAAGAACCAAATTCAACTAAAAAAGGATCTAAAGATCTGTTATCACTTAAAAAAGAAAAAATTGTACTTTGAATATTCGCAAAAAAACTTCTTCCAGCTGGAATAAAAAATTGATCATAAGTTGATTGTATACCCAATTCATCCTGTATACATTTATGAATCTTATTACTAATTTCTCTTTTGAGTCTAAAGCTTGATACTCGACCTTCCTCTACCAATTTATTTTTTTCAGTATTATAAATTTTTCTTCCCTTCTTCAATAATTTTGTCAGATTTTCTGAATATTCAAAAACTAATTTAGAATCTAGTTTCTTTATGAAAATTGAAGTTTCATCATTATAATAATTAATAATAAAATCGTTATTAGGCCATGATTCTTTTGGAAAATAGTTTATAAATATATTTTTTTGTTTTTTATCCAGTTCACGCTTCGATTCTTCATTTTCAATGTTTTTTATAATTTCATTTATGAAGTTTTTAAAAAAATATAATAATTTTACAGTTATACTTTTACCAGATCCTTGAGGTCCTATCAAAATATTAATGGATTTAAATTCAAATTCCATTTTTTTTATACCTCCAAAATTTTCTATATATATACTTTCCACCTTTTATAACATTAATTGTTATCAAATATACATAATAATTGAAAATCAACATGTATTTATATATTTTTGATTTTAAGTTTATTCAATCAAATGATTCTCTATAACATAAAAATAAAATCTCCCTCAAATTTGCCCACACAATTTTTTAAAAGTAATTTTGCATGAATCTAAAATAAAAGTAAAATATGTCAACTTACGTAGTTGTAGGTCTTCAGTACGGAGATGAAGGGAAAGGAAAAATCACGGATGTTTTATCGGCCAAATCAGATTATGTGGTGCGCTTCCAGGGTGGAGACAACGCAGGTCACACGGTATATGTGGGCGATGAAAAGTTTGTGTTGCACCTTCTTCCGTCCGGAGTCCTTCAGTGCAAAGGGAAATGCATCATTGCCAATGGAGTGGTGGTAAACCCTAAATCTTTCATTAAGGAGGTAAATCAGATCGAAAGCAAAGGCCTGAAAACAGACCACATTTTCATCAGCAGAAGAGCGCATGTCATCATGCCATACCACATTCTTCTGGATACCTACCGTGAGGAAGAGCACGGAGGAACGCAGATCGGGACCACCAAAAAAGGGATTGGACCTTGCTACGAAGACAAAATTGCAAGAGTGGGCATCAGGATGATCGATCTTCTGAACCCTGAAATTTTAAGAGATAAAATAGAGAAAAACCTGAAGGTTAAAAATTCCCTGTTTGAAAAATACTACGGAAAGCCGGTTTTGGATGTTGAAGAGATCTATAATGAATTCCTTGAAATCGGGAAACTGCTTCAGGACAGGATCGTAGATACCGAACTGGAACTGAACCAGGCGATCCAGGAAGGTAAGAATGTTCTGTTTGAAGGTGCTCAGGCCCTGATGCTGGACATTGACTTCGGAACCTATCCTTACGTAACGTCATCTTCTCCGTCTACCGGAGGAGTGTGTACGGGAGCAGGGGTTCCTCCTACTTCCCTTCAGAACCTGATCGGGGTGGCCAAAGCTTACTGTACAAGAGTAGGAAACGGTCCGTTCCCTTCTGAATTGGATAATGAGCTTGGGGAAAGCATCAGGCAGATCGGAGGCGAATTCGGCGCAACGACCGGAAGACCGAGAAGAACAGGATGGTTAGACTTGGTTTCCCTGAAACATGCCTGCATGATCAACGGGATCAATAACCTGGTGATTACTAAACTGGATGTCCTTACCGGGATCGAAAACCTGAAGATCGTTACGCATTACAAAACTGAAGATGGCAAAATCATCGACTATTTTACTTCTTCTACTGAAAAATTATACAACTACGAACCGATCTACCAGGATCTTCCGGGCTGGACTGAAGATCTTACCAAAGTAAGAAGCTACGATGAGCTTCCGGACACGGCTCAGAAATACATCGAGTTTATTGAAAAATATCTGGGTATCAATGTGTACTTAGTTTCTGTGGGTCCTGAAAGAAGCCAGAACATCATCAGAAAGGAACTATTCTAACAGGATATCCATCTTAATCATACTACAGAGACTGTCATCGGACAGTCTCTTTTTATTTACCACGACAGGTGATATTTTTTCATCATACCATAAAACAATATTATTTAAAGCATAGTTAAATTTAATACTTCGGCTTCAATGTGTGATTTTGTTGAGTTTTTATTAATATATTGGCTTATGTTTTGATGCTTTAATTATGTTATTGAATAACCTGTGATAAGTTGATAATTTTGTGTAACCCATCTAAATGTTTATTGTGATGAAAAACCCGTTTAAAAATGAAGAGTCCAGTTTTAATGAACTGCTCTTTGAACACCGTAATAAAGAATATGGTGCGTATGTATTAAGAAATGAATCCGACAGAATATTAACCAAAGCGCTTTTTGTGGGCGTGAGTTTACTTGCTGCGATTTCAATTACACCATTGATTGTTTCAGCTTTTAAGACAACAGAAGTAAGTATAGAAACTCCTGATCCGGGACCGTTTGTTTTTAAAGATATACCTGAACATGAAGTTGTTGTCCCTGTAAAACCGACTCCTCCAGCCGCTCAGCAAAAGAAAGTTAAAACATTAGATAAAACAGTACCGGAGCCGAAAGCAGAGGTAACCAAAGAAAAAGTGGTTGAAAAGATTGAAGGTGCGGTTGCGGGAACCAGAAATAACAGCGATGGTGAAACCGCACCGGCAAATACCTTTGTGCCGCAGGCTCCGGCCATCAATACGGGACCTGTTTCCATTCCGGCAGCAACCACTCCCGTGCCTGAAAAAGCAGACCCGAATGCGATTCCTACTGTCGTTGATGTGGAAGCCAGTTTCCCTGGCGGCATCGATTCTTTCAGGAATAAAGTATTAAATAACTTCGATGGTTCTGGCATCGATTCAGATGGTGTCGTAAAAACCATGATTACATTTATTGTGGAACGTGACGGATCTATCTCCGCCATCAAAGCAGACGGTAAAAATGCCGATTTCAACAGTGAAGCATTAAGAACCATCAAAAATATCAAAGGAAAATGGATTCCGGCCAAAGTAAAAGGCCAGGCGGTAAGAAGCTATTTTAAATTTCCAATTTCCATGAAGTTTGAAAATTAATACTCCAGACCAATCTTGATACTTATCCACAAAGAATTTTTTTTGTGGATAATTTTTTTTAGGGCTAAAAGGCTTATTAACAATATTTTAACTCATTTTTCGTTTTCATCGTTCACGAGGAGCAAAGAAAAAAGTGTATTTTTGAGCCTTAAAGTTCTAATAATGGCAAAAATCATAGGGATCGCTAATCAGAAAGGAGGAGTCGGGAAGACAACCACAGCTGTTAACCTGGCTGCGGCATTAGGGGTGTTGGAAAAGAAAATTTTAATTATTGATGCTGATCCTCAGGCAAATGCAACTTCCGGACTGGGAGTGGATGACGTTCAGTATTCAACCTATAATCTTCTGGAGCATAGTGTGGATACTAGGACCTGCATCAAAAGAACCGCAACTCCGAATCTGGACATCGTGCCGTCGCATATTGACCTGGTTGCAGCAGAGATTGAGCTGGTAGACAAAGAAGACCGGGAATATATGCTTAAGAAAGCATTGCAGACCGTTCGTGATGATTATGACTATATCATCATCGACTGTGCACCGAGCTTAGGTCTGATTACTGTTAACGCCCTTACTGCGGCTGATTCCGTAATCATCCCGATCCAGTGTGAATATTTCGCCTTGGAAGGACTGGGTAAACTGTTGAATACCATTAAGAATGTTCAGAAAATCCACAACAAGGATCTTGATATCGAAGGCTTGCTGCTCACCATGTACGACGGAAGGTTAAGGCTGTCCAACCAGGTGGTGGAAGAAGTAAATGCCCATTTCCCTGAAATGGTTTTTGAAACCATCATCAGCAGGAATGTAAGGCTGAGCGAAGCCCCGAGTTTCGGAGAGAGCATTCTGAATTACGATGCGGAAAGCAAAGGTGCCATTCAGTACATTCAGCTGGCGGAAGAAGTGCTGCTGAAAAACGAAAATTTAGTAAAGAATTAATAAACAGCTGATAGCGGACGCTATAGCTTTACATATACTATGAAGGACAAAAAAAGAGCGATGGGGCGTGGTTTGGGTGCTATTCTTAGTGCTGAATCCAAAGCGACGATCAACTCAGCAACCGACGAAGGTGCCGACAAGTTTGTAGGGAATATTGTAGAAGTAGCTGTTGAGGATATCTATCCGAATCCCACTCAGCCAAGGACCTATTTTGACGAAAAAGCACTGAACGAACTGGCGCAGTCGATCAAAAATTTAGGCGTTATCCAGCCGGTTACCCTGAGAAAGGACGGTGAAAAGTTTGAAATCATATCCGGGGAAAGGAGGTACAGGGCCAGTAAAATGGCAGGCCTAGCCACAATTCCTGCCTACATCCGCCTGGTAAACGATCAGGAGCTGCTTGAAATGGCCCTGGTGGAAAATATCCAGAGGGAAGACCTTGATGCCGTGGAAATTGCTCTGACCTATCAGAGATTAATGGATGAAATCGGTCTTACGCAGGAAAACCTGAGTCAGAGAGTAGGAAAGGACAGAAGTACCATTACCAATTCCATCAGGCTTTTAAGGTTAAGCCCGGATATCCAGAACGCCATCAGAAGCGGGGAGATCTCTGCCGGGCATGGCCGGGCGATCATCAGTCTGGACAATGAAGAACTTCAGCAGATCCTGTTCGAGAAAATCATCAAAGAACACCTGAATGTACGACAGTCTGAACAGGCTGCGGCCATACTGAAAAATCCTAAGTCACCAGCGGCCAGGAAAGCGGCCAAAGCTGAACTGCCCAATCATTTTAAAAGAGCTGAAAAAGCCATTGCCGACCTTCTCGATGTAAAAGTGGAGATCAAAACAGCCGGAAACGGTAAAAAAGGGAAAATAGTTCTGGACTTTAAAAATCAGGAAGAACTGGATTATATTCTGTCCCATATCAAATAAATGAATAAAGCACTCTTAATATTCTTTCTGTATCTGTCTGCGCTGGGCTATGCCCAGGTGAGCCCCAATGATACCATCCGGGTGGAATACCACCCGAAGGACAGCGTATCGGTTGAAAGAAACAATACAAAAACAGAATCAGCTGTAGTGGCTGACCTTGAAAATGCCAATGGTCCTACCCGTAAGACCATGAAGCTTAATCCTACCAAAGCGGGCCTGTATTCCGCCGTACTTCCCGGACTGGGCCAGTTTTACAATAAAAAATACTGGAAAATCCCTATCGTATGGGGGGCTGTAGGAACCGGAGTAGGAATCGCGGTATGGAATGATAAGCAATACCGTAAATACCGTGAGTATTATATTGCCAAGCTGAATGGTACGCCTAATCAGTTTGTGGATGAACATCCGTGGCTGGATAAAGTAGCCTTGGGAAATGCGCAGGACAGAGCAAAAAGACAACGCGATTATGCCATTGCCATTTCAGGGCTTATTTACATCCTCAATATTGTGGATGCAGTGGTAGATTCCCATTTATATGAAAGCCGCCATGATCCGGACCTTACTTTCAATCCGGCAGTAATCCAGGACCAGTACGGAATAAATCCTCCTAAAACAGGAATAAGTTTAAGTTACAGATTTTAAGGCCGTGGTGATAATGACGGCTTGTTAAAAATAATATGACAATGAGAATAGCATTAGTTGGATATGGTAAGATGGGCAGAATCATAGATGAGATTGCCACTCATAGAGGACATGAAGTGGTCGCCAGGCTAAAAGAAACCCCAACTGCTGAAAACCTGAACAATCCCGATGTGGTGATTGAGTTTTCACTTCCGGAAGCCGCTTTCGGAAATATCAAGTCATGTCTGGAACACCAGATTCCTGTGGTGTGCGGAACTACCGGCTGGCTGGAAAAAAGAAAGGAAATAGAAGCTCTTGCTGTTCAGAATGATACTGCATTCCTCTATGGTTCCAACTTCAGCCTTGGCGTCAATCTGTTCTTCGCACTGAATGAAAAGCTGGCCGGGCTGATGAAAAACAGGGATGAATATGCCTGTCAGCTTGAAGAGATCCATCACGTCCATAAAAAAGATGCTCCCAGCGGTACTGCAATTTCTATTGCAGAAGGAATCATCCAGCACCATCCGAAATTTGATGCCTGGAAACTGGAGGAAACGCAGGACAATCAGTTAGGTATCTTTGCTATCCGTGAAGATGAGGTTCCGGGGATACACAGCGTGTTTTACAGAAGCGAACTGGATGAGATTGAAATCAAGCACACGGCATTCAGCAGAAACGGATTCGCTTTGGGGGCGGTGATCGCTGCAGAATGGATCCGTGACAAAAAAGGAAATTTCGGGATGAAAGATGTTTTAGGGCTGTAGTCCTGTAACGAAACATCAGATTCCTGCACTAATATAAATGTTGCTAACACAAATTATAACAGACAGGCACAAAAATTTATGAATTACTTTCTAACTTATGCAGTATACGTTGTTATTTTATCCCTTCTGATGGGAATTTCAACATGGAAGCTGTTCAAAAAAATGGGCTACAATCCGGTTTTCGCATTTGTCCCGTTCTATAATTACTTCATCATCCTCAAAGAGACCAAGCATCCTAAGTGGTGGGCTCTTCTTTCCTACCTTCCTATTGTAGGACCTATCATGATGTCTGTTTTCCATATTTATCTTATGAAGAAATTCGGGAAAAGCCTTACGCAACAACAGCTGCTGACGGTTTTTCTTCCGTTCATTTATATGGCTGTAGTCAATTATTCCAAAGATACGGAACTGGAAGATGAAAGCATGAATGACATGTTTCTTACCGAAGAGGAGAAAAATGCAAAAAAGAAAGATTCATTTATCGGATCTATCACTTTTGCGGTGGTCTTTGCCACCATCATCCACGTATTTGTTACCCAGCCTTTCGGGATTCCTACGGGATCTATGGAACGGACACTGCTCGTTGGAGATTTCCTTTTCGTTAATAAATGGAGCTATGGCTACAGGCTGCCCATGCGTCCGGTGGCAATACCTTTCCTGCAGGGAACCATTTTTGATACCGGCCAGCCAGGAAACCCTAAAGATGACCCGAAATCTTATGTAGATGCGGTTAAACTGCCTTATGAGAGAATATTCCAGTTCAGTAAGCCGCAGAAAAACGATATCGTTGTATTTAATTACCCGCGTGATTCTGTGCATACAGCGACAGACAGGAAAGATCCTTATGTAAAAAGATGTGTTGCCGTAGCAGGCGATACTTTTGAAATGAGAGCAGGAAGACTGTTTGTAAACGGTAAGCCGGAAACTGTTCTGGGAGACCAGGAAGTACAGCACAGGTATATCGTAACGACAGGAAGCCAGCTGGATATTCCGTCACTATACAATATTTACGGTTTTTTACCCGTTCAGGAGCAGCAGACAGATAAAGGATTTATCTACGGTTTCCAGGGACTTACTGATAAAGTGGCAGCAGATATCAAGGCTCTTCCTCAGGTAATTGAGATGAAGGAAGATATTCAGGAAAAAGGACTTGCCGCCGTGTTTTACAGGGATGAAGCAAGAAAGAAAATAGATACCACACAGTCGATCTTCCCGATCAACAAGCCCTGGAACCAGGATTGGTACGGACCCCTTAAAATTCCTAAAAAAGGAGACGTTGTAGCTGTTAATAAAGAAACCCTTCCTGAATACCGCTGGATTATCTCTGAATATGAACATAATCATCTTGAAGAAAAAGGGAACCAGATTTTTATCAATGGCCAGCCTGCAAGCACTTATACGATCAAACAGGACTACTATATGATGATCGGGGATAACAGAGATGCTTCCCTGGATGCCAGGTTCTTTGGTTTTGTTCCGGAAGAAAACATCGTAGGAAAACCAATGTTTACCTGGATGAGTTTGCAGGGAGCGTTCAAGGATAACAGTTCCTCGTATCAGGCTCCGTTTAAAGTCCGTTGGGACAGGATGTTCAAAGCTACGAACACCGGCGAATCCAATAAAGCCTCTTACTGGTGGATTGCAGCCATGATCCTGATCCTGTTCTTCGGATGGGAATATTTTGTAAAGCTGTTCAGAAAGAAAAATGCAGAGCAGGATTAATCAGTTAAATAAATTATAAACAGAATGAAGTATTTGAAAAAATACTTCATTTTTGCATCATGAATATGAAGAACGTATTATTGCCGGTATTTTATCTGCCGCCTATTTCATGGTTCTCAGTGTTTTTAAATCCTGAGAATACCATCGGGCTGGAACAGCACGAAAATTTCCCAAAACAGACGTACAGGAACCGGGCCAACATCTATGGAGCCAATGGCAAGCTTGCTCTGATCATCCCGATCAGGCATAACGGAAAAAGGCTCCTGAAGGACATTGAAATGTCTGACTCCGAAGACTGGAAGACCCTGCACTGGAAATCCATCAAGACAGCCTACCAGAGCTCACCTTATTTTGAATACTACGAAAGCAGGCTGAAAGAAATTTATAATTATGAAGGAAATTCACTTCTTGATTTTAACCTGAATGCCCTTCAGATCATCCAACAGATACTGAAAACAGATCAGGCATATATTTTGAATGAAAAATACATCAAAAATCCGGAAGCGGTAAATTTCAGGGAACGTTTTTCAGCTAAGGCACCTTCAGAATTTGCTATGAAAGACTATTACCAGACATTTTCGGATAAGCTTGGGTTTCTTAAAGATCTGTCTGTTTTAGACCTGATCTGTAACAAAGGACCTGAATCTGTTACTTATATTAGAAATATTAAATAATCTTATTAACATGAAAAAGATTTTGTTGGCTGCTGTTTTCCTGACAGGTTTCAGCTTTGGCTTTGCTCAGCAAGCACAGGATAAAAAATTAGATCCTAAGGAAGATAAGGACCTGATGACATGGTATCACAAAGATTTTGCCACCACAAAAGTATATGGGATCAATACCGAAAACGCATATAAATTTTTAGAGTCCAAAGGTCTTAAGCCTAAAACGGTTATCGTTGGGGTTTTAGACAGCGGTGTTCAGGTAGACCATCCGGGACTGGTGAAAAACATCTGGACCAATCCTAACGAAGTTCCTGGAAATGGTAAGGATGATGACGGTAACGGATACATCGATGATGTTCACGGATGGAACTTTATTGGCGGAAAAAACGGCGATATCGATGTAGACAATATGGAAGTTACGAGAGTGGTTGCCAAATACAAGCCTGTTTTTGAAGGGGATGATTCTACTAAAAACAAAGCTAACCAGGCTAAAATGCCGGAAGAGTTTGCGATGTATATGAAAGCCAAAGAACTTTTTACCGATAAAAGTACAGAAGCCAGACAGAGCCTTCAGACATTCACCATGATAAATACCCTGATCCCTAATATGATGAAAATGCTGAACGGCAAAGCAGTGACTCCGGAAACGGTAGCCGCTATACCGGCTCCTACCGATCAGAAAGATGCCATCGCATTGAATATATTGAAGCAGGTTGCGCAAAGTCCGGATTTTAAAGGCAAATCGTCTGCGGAATTTGAAAAAGCCATCTCTGCACAGATGAAGGAAGCTATTGATCATTTTGAGCCTCAGAGCAAACAATATGATCTCAGTTATGACCCGAGAAAAGAAATCATAGGGGATAATTATGATGATTATTCTGAAAAGAAATATGGTAATAACCATTATGAGGGTCCGGATGCAGAACACGGAACCCACGTTGCGGGTATCATTGCCGGTCTTCCTCAGGGGAAAGAAGTGCAGTACGGAGTTGCGTCGAGGGTGGCGAAGATCATGTCTGTAAGAACAGTACCGAACGGGGATGAAAGAGATAAGGACGTGGCTAATGCCATCAGATATGCGGTAGACAACGGAGCCAAAGTGCTGAACATGAGCTTCGGGAAACCGCTTTCTCCAGGTAAAAATGTCGTTTGGGATGCATTCAAATATGCGCAGGATAAAGGCGTACTTTTAGTGAAGGCTGCCGGTAATGAGAATGAAGATGTTGCTGAGCATGTTGCATATCCTACCAATTTCAAAAATGCTACAGATGAAAAACCGTTTGTGAACAATGTTTTGGTTGTAGGGGCAAGTACCAATAACAATGATGCTTTACGAGCGAGCTTCTCCAATTACAACAAGAAAATGGTGAATGTATTCGCCCCGGGAGAGCAGATTTATTCTACGGTCCCGAAGAATGAATACAGATACCTTCAGGGAACGTCCATGGCTTCACCTGTTGTAGCCGGTGCAGCAGCAGTGCTTCTGGCGTATATGCCTGGGCTAAAGCCTGACCAGATCATCGAGTCACTGGTGAAATCCAGCAATCCGAGTACCGTCAATCAGTTTAATAGCTATTCACAGGCAGGTGGTGTAATCGATCTTGAGAAAGCGGCAGAATATGCATATACCAACTTCTACAATGGCAAATCCGGATCTGCTAAAAAAGCAGCAAAACCATCCAGAAAAGCAGTGAGGAAATAATTCTGATTTTACTTCAGGAATAGCAATATAAGAGTCCGGGTCGTCCCGGACTTTTTTGTTTTCACAATTTATTTGGCACGGTTTTTTATGACTTTATACTAACTATAATAAACTAGAGTATGAAAAATTTATTTCTTGCAGGCATACTGGGGACTTCACTTTTTGCAGTGTCTTGTTCCTCTGTAAACAGAGCTGCGAATTCCCAGAATCAGAGGGCTGAATTTTTAAAAATGAAAGGGGACTGGGAAATTGTACGTATCGATTACGATAAGCAGTATAAGATCAAACCTTTTGATGAAGGTGCAGATATTCAGTGTTTCATTGGAAGCCACTGGAGATTGATTCCCAATAACTACACAGGAGCATATACTTTAAATGGCGGCGGATCCTGCCCTGCTCTTACACAGCCTATAAAATTTGAGTCAAAAGGAGGCAATACTTTTATGTTCAAGAAGATTGCTGCCGGAACCAAGGCCAAACAAAATACAGTAGGGTACTCCCTGACCATTGTTGATCAGAATACAGACCAGTTTTCATTGGAACAGAATGTTCCGTTTGATGGGAATAATGTAAGAGTCGTATACCATTTCGAGAGAAGCGGAATGAAATAAGTAATAATAACAAAAAAATTAAAAAGATGAAATTAACTAAAACATATATCGGAGCGTTTTTCATGTCGTCAGCACTATTGCTGACAAGCTGCGAAACCATTCAGAATTCTAACCACCAGCAGAGAGGTACAGCCGTAGGTGTTGCTTCAGGAGCAGTGATTGGAGGCGTATTGGGTAACAATGTCGGTAGAGGAAAAAATGCAGCCCTAGGAGCTGTTTTGGGCGGGATTATCGGTGGTGTAGCTGGTAATGTGATCGGTTCCAAAATGGATAAGCAGGCTAAGGAGATTAAAGAAACCTTACCGGGAGCTGAAGTAGAAAGAGTAGGGGACGGTATTAAGATTACTTTAAGTGAAAGCATTGTGAATTTTGCTTTTGACTCATCAGACCTTACTGCTGCAGCTAAAACCAACCTGGATAAATTGGCTCAGGTACTCGTTAACAACCCTGATACCAACATCAATATCTATGGCCATACGGACAGCAAAGGTTCTGATAGTTATAATATGAGCCTTTCTGAAAGAAGAGCCAATTCGGTAAAAGCCTATCTTATGGGTAAAGGAATTGCATCATCCAGATTATATGCTAAAGGTGAAGGAGAAAGCATGCCTGTAGCCAGCAACGATACCGATGCGGGAAGAGCTAAAAACAGGAGGGTAGAATTTGCTATTACAGCAAACGAAAAAATGATTAACGATGCCCAGCAAGGACAGTAATTAATTAACATATAAATATTTTCCAGATAACCGCTTCGGCGGTTTTTTTTGTATTTTTATCCGGAAATTTTTTTAAATTGTTATTTTTGCATCTGAAACCACATAAATGAAGAAATATGTAAAGCTGCTCCGGATGGAGCAATGGGTGAAGAACCTGTTTGTTTTTGTTCCCCTCTTTTTTTCAGGCAATATTACCAATGTTGATCTTCTTACCAAAAGTATTGTTGCATTCGTTATTTTTTCACTTACTGCCAGTGTGGTTTATATCCTTAATGATTATAATGATATTGAAGCAGACCGCAAGCACCCTGAAAAAAGAAGGCGTCCGTTAGCCAGCGGTGCCATATCGAAAAGACAGGCTGTTGCCATTCTGATTGTTTTACTCGTGATCAACAGTATTGCTGTCTTTCTTGCTCAGATATATTTCCATCAGAATTTATGGAAATTTGCCGTGATCATAGGCTTTTATTTTGTGATGAACCTGGCTTATACATTCAGGCTGAAGCATGTTGCCATTGTAGATATTTCCATTATTGCGGTAGGCTTTGTACTCCGCGTATTGTCAGGAGGATACATTACCGGGATTAAAACTTCGCAATGGGCGATATTGCTTACATTTGTCCTTGCGCTGGTTCTGGCCATCGGAAAAAGGAGAGGAGAACTGATCAATGCGCAGGTTTCCGGTAAAACACGGAGGGCTTTGGATGGATATAATGTTCAGTTTGCAGATATAACCCTTTCTATTTCTGTAACACTGGCCATCGTATGTTACCTTATGTTTACATTATCACCTGAAGTCCAGATGCGGTTTCATGAAAGGGTATTTTATACGGTTATCTTTGTGGTCTTTGCTTTTCTGCGGTATCTTCAGCAGACGCTGGTATACAACAGGACGGAATCTCCAACCAAGATCGTGTACAGGGACCGGTATATTCAGGTCACCTTAGTGTTGTGGGTTGCTGCATTTTTAATTCAAATCTACTTTAAAAAATGAAGCCTAATTTTATACAGAAAGTCACCAACTGGGGCAATTTCCCGGTAGTGGAAAAAGAAATAAAGTCTGAAGACAGCTTCCGTAAAATAAAGGAATTTGTACTCGGGCGTAATGAAGTGATCGCAAGGGGAAACGGGAGGTGTTACGGGGATGCTTCATTAGGCGACCATATTTTTTCAACCAAAAAACTCAATAAGTTTATCAGTTTCGACCGGTTGAACGGAATCATAGAATGTGAGTCCGGCGTGCTTCTTTCCGAAGTCCTGGAAGTCGCTGTTCCGCAGGGCTACTTTCTGTATGTGACACCCGGGACAAAATTTGTGTCTGTGGGCGGTGCCATTGCCTCAGATGTGCATGGCAAAAACCATCATGCCGAAGGATGTTTTTCGGAGTACGTCCTGGAGTTTCAGCTTATGACCGAATCCGGTGATATTATGACTTGTTCAAGGGAAGAGAACCAGGAAAAGTTCTGGGCAACCATCGGGGGAATGGGACTTACAGGGATCATTCTGACGGCAAAATTCAAGCTTAAAAATATAGAAACGGCTTACATCCGCCAGGAAAGCATCAAAGCTGAAAACCTGGACGAAATATTCCGCCTTTTTGAGGAAAGTGAAGGCTGGACCTATACGGTAGCGTGGATCGACTGTTTTCAGAAAGGCCCCGATACCGGCAGAAGTATCCTGATGCGGGGAGAGCATGCCTTCCAGCATGAACTGCCGCAGAACCTTTCCGGAAGTCCGTTAAGGCTTAAGAAAAAGATTGAACCCAATGTCCCGTTTTACTTTCCGGGATTTGTATTGAATGCGTTTACGATTAAGATATTTAATCTGCTGTATTATAAAAAGCAGTCTAAAAAGGAACTTAAAAACTTTATTGATTACGAGACGTTTTTTTATCCTTTAGATGCCATCCATAACTGGAACCGCATATATGGGAAATCAGGATTTATCCAGTATCAGATGGTCATCCCGAAAGAGAATGGAAGAGAAGGAATGAAAAAAATCCTTGAAACCATTGCCAGCAGCGGAAACGGATCCTTCCTGGCGGTGCTGAAACTCTTCGGGAAAAATAATCCGCAGGCGTACAACTCATTTCCGATGGAAGGCTATACGCTCGCACTTGATTTTAAAGTCAATGCAAAACTTAAAAAGCTAGTTGATAAATTGGATGATATCGTACAGGAATTCGGGGGAAGGATTTACCTTACCAAAGACAGTATGAGCAGGTCCTCCCTTACCGGTTATCTGAAAAACATCCATAATCCTAAATTTGTGTCTCTTCAGCACAAAAGAATCATAAACAACCATTCATCATGATAGTTCTGGGAAGTACATCCGAGGTAGCACAGGCTTTTGTGGAAAAAGCACTTCAGGAAGGGGAGAAATTTGAGAAAATTTATCTCGTGACCTCTAACAGGGAAACAACCGAACGGTTTGCCAGGCATATTGATGTGAAGTTTTTTCAGCAGTCCGAAGTTATTGAGCTGGACCTGATGAAAGAGATTGATTACAACAGGCTGGATTCTGTACATTCGCAACTGCTGTTCTGTGCGGCAGGATACCTGGGTGAAGGTTCTGAAGAGGGACTGTACGACAACAGGAATACCGAAAGGATCATCAGCATCAACTATTCCCGCCTGGTTCCCGTTATCAATCACTTTGCCCATAAATTCGAAAGCCGGAGGTCCGGAACCATCATCGGACTATCCTCAGTAGCCGGTGACCGTGGCAGGCAGAGCAATTTCATTTATGGAAGTGCAAAAGCGGCATTCACAGCTTACCTAAGTGGTTTAAGGAACTATCTTTTTGAAAAGAAAGTCCATGTCATGACGGTTAAGCCGGGCTTTATGGCAACCAAAATGACCGAAGGCATGCCGTTGAACCCGGCATTGACGGCAACTCCCAAACAGGCAGCGGCCCATATTTTTAAAGCATATAAAAGCAGGAGGAATATTACCTATGTACTGCCGGTATGGGCAGTGATCATGATGATCATCAGGAACATTCCGGAATTCATATTCAAAAAATTAAAACTATAAATGATGAAAAAATTATATTGCTTTGATTTTGACGGGACCATTACCTACAAAGACACCATGTTCATGTACCTCAGGTTTTATGACCCTGCCAGGTTCAGGATGCAGTTTCTGAGGCATGTGCCCCTCTTTATTCTGCTCAAACTGAAGCTGGCAGAAACCGAAAAAGTAAAAAAAAGCTTTATCGGTTCCATCCTTAAAGGCCAGACCCAGGAAAAGATTGAAAAAAAAGCTCAGCAGTTCTTTGAACAGCATTATCCTAAAATCGTAAGGGAAAACGCGCTGGACTTTATCCAAAATATGGATCGTGAAAGTACGAAAAGCCTTTTGGTTACCGCTTCACTGGATATATGGGCAAAACCCTTTGCAGAAGCCCTGCAGATGCAGCTGGTAGCTACTAAGGCTGAATTCCGGAACGGCATTTTTACAGGCAATTTTATCGGTAAAAACTGCAACGGAAAAGAAAAACTGGTCAGGATACAGGAAGAGATCCATGATTCTAAATTTGATAAAATTATTGCTTTCGGAGATACTTCCGGAGATAAATATATGCTCAGGTGGGCAAATGAAGGTCATTACCAATTTTTTCATTAATTTTGGATGATAAAATAGGGTCATGAAAAAACTGTTTGCCATAGGGTTAGGAACTATCATCAGCTGTTCCGGGATGCCTTCAGATAAAACTTCGCCAATGCAGGACAATGCACAGATCATCGTTTCAGAATCACAGGGAGGTACAGGAAAGCCGGGATTTACCATTCTGAAGAATGAACAGGAATTCCAGTCTGTCATCCGTAAGAGCCAGTTTGGTATCGTAGAAGCAGGAACTGATGTGCAAAGTAAGATGCCTGCCTTCCCCAAAGGCAAAACCGTGGTGCTGTATAACCTTGGAACATTCAATTCCGGAGACCATACGGTAACACAGATCAACAATATTTCTGTACAGAATAAAGTATTGTATGTAGAGGTACCGCAAAAAGTTTCAGGTGGAATGGAGATCCAGGTGATTTCCCATCCGTGGATCATTTTTGCTGTTCCTGCAGAATATCAGTTTAACTCCGTAGAATTAAAATATTCAAAGTAAAATGAATAAAATATATTTAGATAACGCTGCAACAACGCCTCTTTCAGAAGAAGTTATCGATGCCATGGTAGACACCATGAAAATGAATTTCGGGAATCCGTCTTCCACCCACAGCTTTGGACAGGAAGCCAAGATCCTCATCGAAAACGTGAGAAGGCAGATTGCAGATTATCTTCACGTCACTCCTGCGGAAATCATCTTCACTTCATGCGGGACAGAATCCAATAATATGATCATCAAGTCCAGTGTGGAACATCTGGGCATTGAAAGGATCATCAGCTCTCCTCTGGAGCATAAATGTGTTTCTGAAAGCATCCTGGATATGAAGAACAGGAAAGGAGTAGAGGTAAATTACATCCGTCCCGATGAAAAAGGGGACCTGGACCTGGGCAGGCTGGAAGAACTGCTGAAAGTTTCTGATAAAAAGACCCTGGTAAGCCTTATGCACGCCAATAATGAGATCGGGAACCTCATTGATATCAAAAGAGTGGCGGAATTATGCAAGCAGTATAATGCTTTGTTCCATTCTGATACGGTACAGACCATGGCCCATATGAACCTTGATTTTTCTGAGATCATGGTGGATTTTGCCTCATGCAGTGCCCACAAGTTCCACGGGCCGAAAGGCATCGGTTTTGCATTCATCAGAAAAGCAACAGGCCTGAAAGGTATTATTACCGGTGGGCCTCAGGAAAGAAGCCTGAGAGCCGGAACAGAGAACGTAGCCGGGATTGTAGGTCTGGGCAAAGCACTGGAGCTTTCCCTTACCCATATGAATGCTTACATGGACCATATGCAGGCTATAAAGGATTATGCAATTGAAAAATTAAGCGCTGAAATCCCTGGAATGAAATTCAACGGGAGAAGCGCTGAGAAAGATAACAGTTTGTATACGGTTTTAAGTGCATTACTGCCATATAAAAACCCCTTGATCGGGCTTCAGCTGGATATGAAAGGTATTGCGATTTCCCAGGGAAGCGCGTGCTCTTCAGGAGCTTCAAAACCTTCCATGGTTATGATGATGGTCTTAACTGAAGATGAAATGGATACCTGTACGCCATTAAGAATATCATTCAGCCACCTGACCACCAAAGCAGATATTGATGCTTTGACCTCTGCGCTGAAGGAAATCTCGGAAGATTTCGTTATAGAAAAAACAAATGTTGAACATAGATAGTCTTATTTCGTAAAAATCGTAATTTTGATTTCGTAATAAAACAATTTTAATCTGATAGAATATTAATTTAAATAAAAATAAAAAAATGGCTTTAGAAATTACAGATAGCTCATTTCAGGAAACGGTTTTAAAATCTGATAAACCGGTATTGGTAGATTTTTGGGCAGTATGGTGCGGACCATGCAGAACGTTGGGACCAATCATCGAAGAAGTAGCAACAGATTTTGAAGGGAAAGCAGTAGTAGGGAAAGTGGATGTAGACAACAACCAGGAAATTTCCATGCAGTATGGGATCAGAAATATTCCTACTGTACTGATCTTTAAGAACGGAGAAGTAGTGGATAAGCTTGTAGGCGTAGCTCCTAAAGAAGTAATTGCTGAAAAACTGAGTGCACACTTATAAAAAAATAAGTTTGATAATGAATGCCTTCCGCTTTTGGAAGGCTTTTTTTTGCAAAATAATTTGCAGGGTATTAAAAAAGATGTAATTTTGCAATCACAAAAAAGAAACGACGTTCTTTATTTTAACAAACAATGATCCGGTAGTTCAGCTGGTTAGAATGCCGCCCTGTCACGGCGGAGGTCGCGGGTTCGAGTCCCGTCCGGATCGCAAAAGTTTTTCAATTTACTTTTCAAACAAAATTAGATCCGGTAGTTCAGCTGGTTAGAATGCCGCCCTGTCACGGCGGAGGTCGCGGGTTCGAGTCCCGTCCGGATCGCAGAAGTTTTGTCAATTTCTTTTAAAAAAAAATTGATCCGGTAGTTCAGCTGGTTAGAATGCCGCCCTGTCACGGCGGAGGTCGCGGGTTCGAGTCCCGTCCGGATCGCAACTATTCGATTACAATAGTATAAGTGCTGTAAAACAGATGTTTTACAGCATTTTTATTTTAAGACAGGTCCTGGTAGATTATTTGTACTTTTTAACAGCTACTTTACCAACGGAATATTCAGTGTGGTTACATTTTTTATTTCATCCAGCACAAAAGAGCTCTGCATCTTTACAATCCCCTGAACTTTCGTCAGTTTTTCAAAGGCAAAGATATTGTAGTGATCAAGATCTTTGAGGACAACCTTGATCAGAAAGTCGTACATGCCTCCGATGGAGTAGCATTCCACGATTTCTTCAATATTCCTGATTTCCTCCTGAAAGCGCCTGATGTGTTCATCATCATGCACAGCCAGTGATACATTGCAAAATGCAATCAAGGGTAACCCTACTTTTTTATTATCCAGCAATGCCACATATCTTTTGATGTATCCTTCGGTTTCCAGGCGTTTTATACGCTCATAAATGGGTGTTTTAGAGATATGCAGAAGATCTGAGAGCTCTTTGATGTTCAGTTTCGCATTATTCTGTAAGGCATTCAGTATACCGATATCGGTTTTATCAAGTTTCGCCATAGGATAATTTCCTGTTTATGGTTGTTATACAGTTTAATTTGGGAATATTAAACATTTTGAAATCTAAATTTAGGAATATTTCCTAATTTAATCAATATCAGTAGTTCAAATGTCTATTTAATATAAATTTACAGAACATAAATGACTACAATGAATCAGACTAAAGAAGAAACGGATTTAAAAAAATGTGTATTGATCATCGACAGTGCACAACCTACAGGGATTATTGCCAATACAGCCAGCGTCCTGTCTATTACGCTGGGCAAATATGCCGGAAATATCATAGGACATGACATCTGTGACCGGCAAGGAGGCATACATCTGGGCATCACAAAAATTCCAATACCGATATTGGGTGCTGTGGCTGACAAGATAAAAGAAATACGGAAGCATCTCTTATCGCTTGATAGGGAGGATCTGATCATCGTGGACTTTTCAGATCTTGCCCAGCATTCCAAAACATATGAACAATATGAAACGGCAATGCTTACGACTGCAGAAAATGAGATTCACTACAGGGGTATTGCTTTATTTGGTGACAAGAAACTGATCAACAAAGCTACAGGAAATTTAAGCCTGATCAGATAGCCTGTTCAGGATCAATATCATCAGCTGGAAAAGAGCTGAATTATATGGGTTTTATTGTTGATGAATTTTAGTTCCACATGATAAGCAAGGTTTTTTTGTCCTTTTATAATCGGATTATCAATTGAACATACCGGTTTTTACAGTATTTTATACAGACACTTTTAATATTGATATTTAGGTCTGATATTTGTAATATGTAGCGAAAAATATTTCGTCTTATAATAGCTATGAAAAACATATCTGTAAAAAAAATATCAGTATCGGCATTATGCATCGCATTAATGCTTGTTTCATGTAAAAAAGAAGTTGAGAAGATCAAAGATGCCGTGAATGATACATCATCTTCTGTGGTCACGGATTCACAGGATAAAAAAGACTCTGCTGTTGTGAAGAAGGATTCAGTGATAGAAAAGGAGTCTATGCCGCCGGCCATGCAGGAGGATGGATTTTATAATGCCTTTGTGCTTCCAAAAGGTAAGAAAATGAAGGATTCCATGTTTGCCGTATTCAGCAAAAAATATACTGAAAAAGAAAGATATGCTATTTTAGCCCTGAACCGCCTTGATTCCAAAAACAAATGGAATGCGGATACACTAGTGGTTCCAAAGGACATAGATACGACTCTGATGGCCTATTCACCTTTTCCTATGCAGCTTGATATCTTAAGCAATGTAAAGAAATTCGTGGTATTTTCTTATCCGCTCCAGGCCTATGGTGTGTATTCCAACGGTAGCCTTGTCAAATGGGGCCCGACCAGCATGGGTAAAAAATCTGCCCAAACCACCCGTGGTCTCACCTTTGCCAACTGGAAAAAGAAGCTGGCAATCTCTACGGTAAAAAGCGAATGGAAACTTCCTTATAACTTTAACATCTTCAACATGGGCGGTATCGGATGGCATCAGTATGACCTTCCGGGCTATCCGGCTTCACATTCCTGTCTTAGATTACTTATGAAAGATGCCCAATGGCTGTATTCTTATGCAGATACATGGATCCTGAATCCCGGCGGTGCTACAACAAAAGCAAGGGGAACTGCTGTTTTGGTATACGGAGACTATCCTTGGGGAAAAAGAAAGCCATGGAGAAAACTTCTGGATGATCCTAACGCCAATAATGTCTCTGTGGAACAGATGACCAAGATGATAGAACCCAATATTGAGAAAATCCTGAAAGAACAGGATAACAGGGAAAAAGTAGCCGATTCCATGAAAGCTGCCAAAGCAGAAGCCATGACAACCCAGGAAACCTCTGATGCCGTACAGTAACCTGCAGACTAATTCTGGGTTTCAAAAGGAAGTGTGGATTCCTCGGCAAATCTCCTCAGCTTTTTCATTTCTTCTCTTCCTTTATATTGTCCGAATTGGGCAGCGGCATAGGTAAGTGCAATACAGAACAGCATAACAAAAGAAGCAGACAATGCCCATGGATATTCATGGCTGTTGATCTGCTTTTCTACGTAATACATGGAAAAGAAGGTCATCCAGAGAATGGAAAAGAAAAAATAAAGGAACATAAAAAATGTCCAGACCGAATGACTCGGTCCGAATATTCCCCTGATCACCGTTTTTTCATCTTCGTGTTCGATCCTTAGTGCAAGATTTGGTTTCCAGTAGTTGTCGTATTCAGTTTCAACACAGATCGTCGCAACCTCATGGTTGATGTTTCCTGAAAATTCATCATGATGCTCATGCAGGTATTTTTTCAGGTTTTCTGCATATTGTTCCTTCGTCAGATGGGTAAACATCTTGAACCTGGGACGCGTCCTTATTCTGTCTATGGTGCTTTCTTCAGTATTCATAATAATTTCTGTTTATGTAGTATACTAGCTGCATCACTAGCAGTTCTTCCTATGAATGTAACAAAATTATTGATAACAAAAAACATTCCCGTCTCTGAGAATGTTTTTAATTGTATAGGATATGATTCTTATTTCGAGAAGAATTCCATCAGGTCCATATAATTTTTCTGGTTGACTCCGTGGCCGCTCATGTATTCCCTGAAGGTAAAATAACAGCTGAGGTCATACAGCAGATCCGCCGCTTTGCGTCCCCATTCCAGCGGGATGACAGCATCATCTGTCCCATGTGAGACAAAAAAACGAAGCCGTTCCAGCTTTTTCTTGTCTTTCACAATATGTTCCAGAAGTTTTTCTTCAGGATAGCTGCTAAGGCAGGCAACATGGCTGAACATTTCAGGATAGCTTAATGCCAGTGCGTAACACAGGATTCCTCCCTGGCTGAAACCGCACAAATGCGTTTTGGAACTGGTGAGCCCATAATCATTAACGACCTTAAGGATGCTTTCCAGTACAGTATTTAAAGACTCTTTAGCCTGCGGAACATTCACAAATTCTTCAGGATTATTGAAATTGATATCATACCATGAATACCCTTCAAACTGGGTAGGATGCGGAGCCCTGAAACTCACAATAAGCCAGTCGGCAGGAAGCGTTTCCCTAAAACTGAAAAGGTCTTGTTCATTGCTTCCGTATCCATGCAGCATGAATAGGACAGGAGTGTCCTGGGTGAGCTGCTCGGGTTCTCTTATCAGATAATCTAAATTCATAGGAGCAAAGATAAATAATAATCGGATTACCTTGATACAACCTGAAAGAATCAACGTTCATCACATTATGAATTTATTTTTAAGTCTTTGGAAATGAAATGTTTTATACGGAAACTGTTATGGTATAAACGAGAATAATATTTTTATTGATTTACTATTAATAGGAAATCTTTATTGGAATATTTTCATAAAACGTATTTTTATATTGATAAAAAAGCTATATTTGGAACATTAAAAAATCTATTTGGAGAAATGAAGCAATTTTACAAATCAAAACGTGTACTCAGACTTTCTTTCCTGTTCGCCGTCTTATTTTCTGTAGTTTCTGTAATGAATTCATGTAAGGATGATAAAGAAGATGAATTTACGGACCATATTGTAAAGTTTGAAGCGAAAATAGTGAATGGTACAGGCAGCGGTACAGGAACTTTCAAAACTGTGGTAACACAGGTAGGAACAAGCCAGAATACTATTTTTGATCCTACCGGTACTACCTGGAGCAGCGGTGATGTATTTGTAAATTCAAGCCAGTCTCAGCTGAACCTTGCTGCCAATGCGGTTCTTCCGAATGCTGATTCTAAACTTATTGTAACCATCTGGGTGGATAGTGAAGTGGCAAAAAGCGACACGATAACCGGATCCGGGACTAAGAATGCAGCTGTTGCTTACAGCTTCCTGGAACTGTAATAAAATATTAAGATAAAAATAACAAAGACCGCAACATATGCGGTCTTTGTTATTTTTATGGAAGAGTTTCGGCGCGGCTTCGGAGCCGCGCCGAAACTCTTTAGATCACTTTAATGATAAAATAGTTTGATTTACCTTTTTGAAGCAAAAGAAATCTATCATTTATAAGATCTTTATCAGAAGCAATGAAATCAGCAGTTACCTTCTGCTTATTAACAGAAATAGCATTACCTTTCAATTCCCTTTGTGACTCACTTTTGGATTTAAGAAATCCTGTTTTTTCAGATAAAAGATCTATAATATTCACATTCAATACATCTGTCTTAGACAATTCTTTTTGAGGTACCCCATCAAAAACATCAAGAAAGGTTTCTTCATCCAGACTTACTAGATCCTCGGCAGTTGAACGTCCGAATAAGATAGCAGATGCTTTTAATGCTTTTTCATATTCCTCTTGACCATGTACCCAAACCGTAACTTCTTCAGCCAGTTTCTTCTGAAGTTTTCTTTCATTGGGTGCAACGTTATGTTCTTCAATTAATGATTCAATTTCTTCTTTACTCAAAAAGGTATAGAATTTAATAAAGCGTTCTGCATCTTTATCTGTAGACTTAAGCCAGAACTGATAGAACCTGTATGGTGATGTTTTCTTTTTATCCAGCCAGTAATTTTCACCGCTTTCAGATTTTCCGAACTTGGATCCGTCTGCTTTGGTAATTAAAGGAACAGTAAGCGCAAAAGCTTCCCCCTGTGCTTTTCTCCTGATCAGCTCTGTTCCGGTCGTAATATTCCCCCACTGGTCAGAACCTCCCATCTGGAGCTTTACCTGGTTATTCTGGTACAGGTGAAGGAAATCGTATCCCTGGATCAGCTGGTAAGTAAATTCAGTAAAGCTCATCCCGTCTGCGCCGCTCTCTCCGGAAAAACGCTTCTTCACAGAATCTTTAGCCATCATGTAATTGACGGTAATGTTTTTACCTACATTTTTAGCAAAATCAAGGAAGGAGATGTTTTTCATCCAGTCGTAGTTATTCACCAGTTCTGCCTTGTTCGGTCCGCTGCCTTCAAAATCTAAAAATCTTGAAAGCTGGTTTTTCAGGCAGTCAACATAATGTAGCAGTGTTTCTTCATCCAGAAGGTTCCTTTCGGAAGATTTCCCGGAAGGGTCCCCGATCATTCCGGTTGCACCACCTACCAATGCGATCGGCTTGTGGCCATGCTGCTGGAAATGGGCTAAAATTTTAATCTGAATAAGACTTCCGATATGTAAAGAATCGGCGGTAGGATCAAAGCCGATATATGCGGTAGTGACCTCTTTATTCAGTTGCTCATCGGTTCCGGGCATCATGTCGGCAAAAAGGCCACGCCATTTCAGTTCTTCAATAAAGGAGTTCATTGTATTTTCTTTAAAATTTTACTGGGCAAAGATAATAAATTCAGCGGTATCGGACTGAAGCGTACGGCAGAAAGGCATAAAGAACCCTTGAAATATAATAATTCTGAAGCTCATGGTAAGTTCTTTGCTCTTTCTGGTAATTAAAGTATATTTGTTTATAATGAATGACGAACAATTATTCCTGCTGATTCGCAGAGCAAAAGAGAAAGACCAGAAAGCCCAGACGAAGCTGATTAATATTTTCTGGGTGGATGTTTTTTCATTTGTCATGAAAAAGGTCAGGGATGAAAACGATGCCGATGAAATTACGGTCAATGTTTTTTCCAAAGTGCTTTCCAAGCTGGATATGTTTGATCCTCATTTCCAGTTCAAAACCTGGATACTTACCATTGCCCAGAACACCGTTATTGACTTCTGGCGGAAAAAGAGCCGCGAAAACCAAGATCCTACCGAAAACCTCGAAGAAGTAAAGAACCAGTATGCTAAATCCCCGGAGGAGCTGATGATCTCAGATGAAGAGCAGAAAAAAATAATCAAGACCATCGAATCGCTGGATGCCAATTACCAGGATATTATCAAACTCCGTTTTTTTGAGGAAAAAAGCATCAAGGAGATTGCTGATGAATTGGGAATTTCTATCGCCAATACCAAGGTACGGGTGATGCGTGCTAAGAAGGTCCTGGCAGAACTGCTGAAAAATAATGAGTTTGAGGACTTGTAATTTGCAACCTCTTTAATTTGATCAGATCAGATGCACTGTGAAATCATCTGTTTCATCAATAGACCTGTTTGATGGTTTCGATAAAAAAATGCTTAACTTTGACCTTCAATTCTAGAGATGGAAAATTTAGTTCAAGATACTACCGTACAAAAACCAAAGTGGATCCGTGTAAAACTTCCTACCGGGAAAAACTACAGAGAACTCAGGACTTTGGTTGATAAATATAAACTCAATACCATTTGCCAAAGCGGAAGCTGCCCGAATATGGGGGAGTGCTGGGGAGAAGGGACCGCAACATTTATGATCCTGGGGAATATATGTACCCGTAGCTGTGGATTCTGTGGGGTGAAGACCGGGAAGCCGATGGATGTCAACTGGGATGAGCCTGAAAAAGTGGCCCGTTCAATCAAGTTGATGAAGATCAAACATGCCGTGCTTACATCCGTAGACCGTGATGACCTTAAAGATATGGGGTCTATCCTTTGGGCAGAAACCGTTAATGCGGTAAGGAGGATTTCACCCGGAACAACTATGGAAACGCTGATCCCGGATTTCCAGGGGATCACCAAACATCTAGACCGGTTGGTAAGTGTAGCGCCTGAAGTTATTTCGCATAATATGGAAACGGTAAAAAGGCTGACCCGGGAAGTAAGGATCCAGGCTAAATATGAAAGGAGCCTGGACGTACTGAGATACCTCAAGGAAGCCGGACAGAGGAGGACCAAAACCGGCATGATGCTTGGTTTAGGGGAAACCAGGGATGAAGTTTTCCAGACGATTGAAGATATTAGGAATGCTGATGTGGATGTCATTACACTGGGCCAATACCTTCAGCCTACCAAAAAACACCTGCCGGTAAAGAAATTCATTACTCCGGAAGAATTTGATGAATTCGGGGATTTTGCAAGAAGTTTAGGATTCAGGCATGTGGAGAGTTCGCCTTTGGTTAGGAGTTCTTACCATGCAGAAAAACATATCCATTAATAATTAACGCTCCTTTTAGGGGCGCTTTTTACAGATCATCTCTTCATATGTTCTTTCCTGAATTCTGAAGGGGTCTGTTCCATATGCTGCTTAAAGAGTTTATTGAAGTAAGAAAGGCTTTCAAAACCTGCCTGGAAACAGGCTTCTGTAACCGAACTGCCTTTCAGGAGTGATATTTTAGCCTGGTTGATGCGGTAATTATTAACAAAGCCTGTAAAAGTCATATCCGTCTGTTTTTTAAAATACCGGCAGAAAGCAGGCGTACTCAGCCCGACGATCCTGGCAATCTCATTAACATCCGGTTTTTTATCATAATGCTCATCAATATAATGGTAAATGGCGCCGATCCGGATCTTATCGTTCATAAACCACTGTACACGCGTATCCTCCTGATTAAGGACTTTAACCTCCCTGGAATGCGCAAGAATCTGCAGGATCTCAATCAGGCTCATTACGGCTTCAAAGGAATCCTGGGATTCCATGATACGCAGTTTTTCCACTACGTTTTTTTTGGTCGTCCCAAAAAATGACAGTCCAAGACATGAGCGTTCCAGGAGTTCTTTTACGGCATTAAATTCTGCCATGGCAGTCAGGTTACGGGTAAATTCTTCCTGCATCTGAAGGACCAGCTGCCGGCATTCGGTCTGGATGCCATAGTCAAAGTTAAGATGCGGTACGTTGGACCCGATCAGCAGGAGATCATGATCGGTAAACTTTGAAATATCTTTACCCACATGCCGGATTCCATGGGAAGCTTCCACATAGACCAGCTCGGTTTCAGGATGATAGTGCCAGTAGAAACAATTTTTAAGCGATGGTGAAAACAGTTTGAAGGACTTTCCTTCTTCAAAATCTATGATCTCTTTCTGGATCTTCATTGGTTCTGTTTTGATGATTTATTGGGTTAAATTTAAAAGAAAAGATTAATACAGAGCAAATTTTTATCATTAGCGGTGGAGCAGAAACCATAATTTCTGGCGATTTTTGCACTTTCAAAAACAATAGTAGACAAGTCATGGCAACCATAGATAAAAGGATTATACCGCTTGCAATAGGCGGATTAGGCATCGGGACAACAGAATTTACCATTATGGGACTGTTACCGGACATGGCCAGAACATTGCAGATCAGCATTCCGGAGGCGGGACACCTTATTTCAGCTTATGCGCTTGGAGTGGTTATCGGTGCTCCGTTTCTGATCGGATATTCAGTAAAGTTTCCTCCTAAAAAAGTGCTGATGTCACTGATGGTCATTTTTACCATTTTCAATGCTTTGTCTGCGATAGCTCCGGATTATACCACCATGCTGATCATCAGGTTCCTGTCCGGACTTCCGCACGGTGCCTTCTTTGGAGTAGGAACGGTAATGGCTTCCAGAATGGGTGGAAAAGGAAAAGAAGCATTTTATATTTCCCTGATGTTTACCGGGCTTACCGTTGCCAACCTGGCTATGGTGCCTCTGGTAACTTATATAGGGCATACTTTTCACTGGCGGTGGTATTTCGCCATTGTTGCGGTTATTGGTGTTATAGCCCTGTTGTTCCTTAAGTTATGGCTTCCTGATCTCCGGAACAATCAGAATGCGCATTTTATGGAAGAGCTTAAATTCCTGAAAGGCAGGCAGGCCTGGCTGGTGCTCATGATTACGGCCATCGGTTTTGGCGGACTTTTTACCTGGTTCAGTTATATTACGCCTCTGATGACGATAGTGGCAGGAATCAAAAGCAGCCAGATGGCTTATGTGATGGTGATCGCCGGAGTAGGGATGGTAGCCGGAAATTTGGGTGGCGGAGTTCTGTCAGACAGGATGAGCCCTGAAAAAACCTGCTCCCTGTTGCTGTTGCTGATGATGTTTTCACTGGCCGGAGTCTTCTTTCTTTCGCAATACCAGAATATAGCCCTGGTGCTGACCTTTGTTTGCGGTGCATTATCCATGTCAGTAGCTGCGCCCATCAATATCATGATGATGAAGGCAGCCCCAAAAAGCGAAATGATGGCTGCCGCATTCATGCAGGCTGCCTTCAATATTGCCAATGCTATGGGCGCTTTTCTTGGGGGAATCCCTTTGGAACATGGCTACACTTTCAATTATCCGTCCCTTGTAGGAGTGGTCATGACCGGAATCGGACTGGCTATCAGCCTCCGGTATAAATACCTGTATGCGAGAAAATCAGCACTAAGTATGAAGTCATCATCAGATTCTCTGTAATGGGCATCATTAAGATATTTTATTGACCACAATTAAAAATAATTGAAAAAAGTAATGATAATTTCATTTATGGTGAATTAATTTTAAATATATTTGTGTTGAAAACTAATAACCATGAAGGTAACGGGTATTGCAGAGCAATGCCCACTAAAAAATCCGTCCCAGTTTTATCTGAAACGGATTTTTTATTTTTTAGTTTTACCTCTATGCTTCTACTTCGTTACCATTGGTACACCAGTACAATGCATTGTATAAATTTTCTTTCGGAAAGGATTTGCATTCTCCCGGCATCAGTACGCTGAAAGCATCGGTAAAGTTCTGAACGCCCTCTTTATCAGTCACAATAGCCGTACGGTTCCATTTTGTGAAATTCTTTACTCCCAAAAGCGCATCTTCTATCCATGCACCCATTGTGAATTTGTCCAAATCCGTATCCAGATACAATAAATAATTCAGCTCTCCATACTGGTCTACCTTCTGTTGAACACGCGGAATCACCAGTTGTTCAAAATCTTCTTTCGTCACTTCTCCCGTTGCATTGAAAGCTGCAACATTTTCCGGAGCTTCGGGAATAATCTTTATCATATCGTTATTATTTAATGTGGTTTGATTTTAGATCACATAACAATAAGTACGCCAAGTATCATAGAACTACTTTCATAATGAATAATTTTATATGATAAGCCTATTATTTGTGTAAAATATTATAAATTTTTAAATCATTTTAACAGGATTTTATGTATTTAAAAATACTCTTGAAATCAAAGCATTAAAAAAGCATCTGTATAATATCCAATCCTGAAATATCTTCCGCAAGCATACTAAATCATCTCAAAAAATAATGAAAAGACAGCCGAATACAATTGTAATCATTATTTTTGTTAAAAATTGACTCATGAATAAGTTCATGCTAATGGCTGTTATCAGCCTGGGGATTGTATCCTGCGCTACTCAAAATAAAAAAGATACTATGGATTTACCGAAGGAATGGAAACACACCACAAACATCTATGAAGTAAACACAAGGCAATATACCAAGGAAGGAACCTTTAAAGCCTTTGAAAAGGAAATGCCCCGTTTGAAATCCATGGGGGTGAAAACACTCTGGTTCATGCCGGTAACACCGATCGCCCAGGAAAATAAAAAAGGAAGCCTGGGAAGTCCCTATGCAGCATCGGATTATACATCTATCAATCCTGAATTCGGGACCATGAATGATTTTAAGCATATGGTAAACGAAGCCCACCGGCTTGGTTTTAAAGTCATTATTGACTGGGTGGCCAACCATACGGGCTGGGATCATATCTGGACCAAAACCCACCCTGAATTTTACCTGAAAGATCCGGACGGATCTTTCCATCGGGCTTCAGGAATGGATGATATCATTGAGCTGGATTACAGTAAAAAAGAAGTACGCAGAGCTATGATTGATGCCATGAAGTTCTGGGTGCAGGAAACAGGAATCGACGGTTTCCGTTGTGATCTCGCTTCATGGGTGGAAGCTGACTTCTGGGAGGAAGCACGCCCGGAACTGGATCAGGTAAAGCCTCTGTTCTGGCTGGGAGAATTTGATGAACTTGAAAATCCTGAACACGGAAAAGTTTTCGATGCCAGTTATTCATGGAAATGGATGCACGTATCTGAAGATTACTATAAAAAGAACCTGCCTTTACAGGATCTGAAAGATCTGCTGATCAAATATTCCAATATCGGTGACGGCTCAATGAGGGCGTGGTTTACGGCCAATCATGACGAAAATTCCTGGAATGGTACCGAGTATGAAAAGTATGGCGTGATCACCAAGCCTATGGCTGTTTTTTCAGCGACATGGAACGGTGTGCCGTTGCTGTATTCCGGGCAGGAACTCCCGAATATGAAAAGGCTGGAGTTCTTCGAGAAAGACCCTATTGCATGGACGAATAATTACCAGATGGCTGATTTTTATAAAACGCTGCTGGAACTTAAATCATCCAATCCGGCACTACGCGGTGGTGATACGGCAGTGACCACTTACCTGTTGAATACGACGGCCAATGATAAAATCCTGGCTTATCTGAGAAAGAACGGCAAAGATGAGGTGCTGGTAGTACTTAACATGTCTAAGGAACCCGTGAGCTTCAGTATTCAGGATGATCATGTGTCAGGAAGTTTCAAAAATGTATTTGATAAAACCAAAAGGGATTTCAGTGCCGGAAAAGATTTCAGCTTCAAAGTTTCGGATTATGCTGTCTTTGAAAAATAAATGAGCAATAATATACATTTGAACAACAGGCAGCCCTAAGAGCTGTCTGTTTTATTATATGACCGGATAAACTTAAAATTAATTCAGTACATTTGATAGTGATCATAAGGATATGGACAAATTAATCATACGTGAAACCCTAGAAAATAAAATCTCGGACAAGATCAGCCACCTGGAACGGCTGATTGAAGAAGCCAGAGCTTCAAATAACGACACCAAAAGCTCCATGGGCGATAAATATGAGACGAGCCGTGAGATGCTGCAACAGGAAATCAACAATTTACAGAAGCAGCTGAACGAAGTGCTGAGCCAGCAGGCAGTATTCAGAAGGATCAGTGCAGATTCCTGTTCTAAGGTACAGAACGGAGCACTGGTAAAAACAGATAAAGGGATGTTCTATATCTCTGTCTCTGCCGGTGATCTGATGATCGGTGGAAAAAAAGTAACGGCTGTTTCGCCGGAAGCGCCACTGGCAAAAATGATGTTTGGCAGGAAAATGGGAGAGACATTTGCGGTTAATACCATTGAACAGACCATTCAGGAAATCTGGTAATCAATATACGGATCATTATGAAGATAAAAACCATTCTTTCAGTCATTTGTATGGCGTTGTATATGTATCTGCCTGCACAGGTTAAGGCTTATGTTTCCGGCAGGTCTTATGACATTCAGTATGTGGATATCAGTGTTGATGACCTCATCATCAGCATCAATGCGGAAGGGCAGATCATCAGGTTTTATCAGGATCCTCTGAACGGGACTTTCGATTATTACGATGATCAGCTTTTTGACCGTTACCGTGACGGGAAACTTAAAAGCATCGGCAATACCAAAATAGAATACTGGGATGCACCGGATCAGGATGACCCCAAATACGGGAAGATTAAAAAGATCGGAAATGTAACCGTACAGTACTGGGAAGATACGATCGTTGAAAAAGAAAAACTGGGCAAGGTGAAAATGATCGGTCCTGTTCCCATTGATTATTGGGGGAATGACCTTACCGACAACAGCCGGCTCAGGAAAATAAGGTCCATCGGCAATATTACGGTGGATTATGGATTAAAGGATTTTACAGACCAGAGCCGGTACAGGAAACTCATCAGGTTTGGCAATGTAAAACTCGATTACTGGAATGACAATATTGTTGCTAAAAGTAAATTCGGCAGGCTGAAATCCATTCAGGGGAATACCAGGGAAGTAACTGTGGTACTGTTATAAGACAGTGAAATGAATGCAAACACAAATCACATAAATTTTTAATAATGGGAATACTTGAAAACAAAGTAGCGCTGGTTACAGGTGCAGGGTCAGGGATTGGTCTTGCCATTGCCGTAACCTATGCCAGAGAAGGAGCGAAAGTTATTGTTTCCGACATTAATGAAGAACACGGGAACAAAGTGGTTGAACAGATTAAGTCAGATGGGGGTGAAGCATCTTTTGTAAAAGCGGATACATCAGATCCGAAACAGGTAGAAGAATTGGTAAGAAAAACGGCAGAAATATACGGAAGGCTTGATATAGCCTGCAATAATGCCGGAATCGGCGGTGAGCAGAACCTTACCGGGGATTATAGCATTGACAGCTGGAAAAAGGTACTGGACATCAATCTTGATGGGGTATTCTATGGCTGTAAATATGAAATCCAGCAGATGGAAAAGAACGGCGGCGGCGTTATCGTTAATATGGCGTCCATTCACGGCACCGTTGCTGCACCGCTTTCTTCAGCATATACTACGGCGAAACATGCTGTGGTAGGCCTGACAAAAAACATAGGAGCAGAATATGGGCAGAAAAATATCCGTTGCAATGCTGTAGGTCCGGCCTATATCGAAACGCCTTTATTAGAAAGCCTTGACAGTAATATGAAAGATGCACTGGTGGCAAAACATCCGATGGGAAGATTGGGCAAGCCGCAGGAAGTTGCCGAGCTGGTCCTGTTTTTAAGCTCGGATAAGGCTTCTTTTATGACGGGAGCCTACTATCTGGTAGACGGCGGATATACTGCTGTTTAGATAACGGATAATGTCGAGAGATATAAAGCATTCCAAGCGGGATGCTTTTTTATGTCTTCCTATACCGGAAAATGCCGTATATTTTTTCTAAATTTGAGGCATAAAAACCCTTCGGAATGCAAAACTACCTAGACCTCCTACAGCATATTTTAGACCACGGAACTGATAAGACCGACCGGACCGGGACCGGTACAAGGAGTGTTTTCGGGTATCAGCTGAGGTATGACCTTTCTGAAGGGTTTCCGCTGGTAACCACTAAAAAAGTCCACCTCAAATCCATCATTTATGAGTTGCTCTGGTTTCTGAAAGGAGATACCAATATCAAGTATTTAAATGACCACGGCGTGTCCATCTGGGATGAATGGGCCAATGAAAACGGTGATTTAGGTCCGGTTTACGGCGCGCAATGGAGAAGCTGGAACGGTGCAGACGGAAAAGTAGTGGACCAGATTACCGAAGTGATTGATCAGATTAAAAAAAATCCGGATTCCAGGAGGCTGATTGTTTCCGCATGGAATGTTGCCGAAATTCCTAATATGGCTCTGGCTCCATGCCATGCTTTATTCCAGTTTTATGTGGCAGACGGAAAATTATCCTTACAGCTGTACCAGAGGAGTGCCGATGTGTTTCTCGGCGTTCCGTTCAATATTGCCAGCTATGCTTTACTGCTGATGATGGTAGCACAGGTGTGCGGGCTTGAAGTGGGCGATTATGTACACAGCTTCGGGGATGTCCATATTTATAACAACCACTTTGAGCAGGTTCATAAGCAGCTCTCCAGAGAAACGAGGCCGCTTCCGACCATGAAGCTTAATCCTGAAATCAAGGATATCTTTGATTTCGATTTCGAAGACTTCACCCTGGAAAACTATGACCCGCATCCGGGGATCAAAGCACCGGTAGCCATATAGAAGATTATTACCGCAGGATAATTATGAAAAAGATCAAACTTTCTTTACTGGCACTTTTATTCAGTATCATTGGCTATGCACAAAATTTTGATGTTGTACCGCTGGGAATCTATGGCGGGGAACAGGAAGATAACCTGTCAGCATATCTGCTGGGTGCTCCTGAAGGACATTCCTTCTTATGCCTTGATGCAGGAACGGTCAATGCCGGGATCCGGAAAGCCCTTCAGCTGAAAAGCCTTGACGGATCAGCAGAATCGGTGTTAAAAGACCAGATTAAGGGATATTTTATCTCACATGGACACCTGGATCATCTGTCAGGACTGATTATCAATTCGCCGGCCGATTCCAAAAAGAATATATTTGCCATAGCTCCGGTTATCCGGATCCTACAGGACCATTATTTTATATCGGATACCTGGGTCAACTTCGCCGACCAGGGGCAGAAACCAGCGCTTGGAAAATACCACTATAATGAGCTGAAGGAAGGAACGGAAATTTCAGTACCTGAGACGCCATTTTCGATAACAGGCTACGAGCTGAGCCACGTTAATCCTTATAAGAGCAGCGCTGCGCTGGTGAGAAAAAAAGACCATTATATTTTGTATCTCGGCGACACGGGAGCAGACCATATTGAAAAGTCTGATCATCTCGCTCATCTTTGGTCGTCCATAGCGCCCCTTATTAAAAAGAAACAGTTGAATACGATCATGATCGAGGTTTCTTTCCCGAATAGCCAGCCGGAACATCTGCTGTTCGGGCATCTTACTCCAAAGCTTCTGACTGAAGAGCTGACTCAGCTGAAAGAAAAACTCGGATATACTTCCCTTGAAGGACTTACCATTGTCGTCACCCACAGAAAACCGACGAAAGATAATCCCGAAATCATCAGAAAGGAATTGTTGGAGAATAATATGCTGAAAGTACAGTATGTTTTTCCGGAACAGGGCAAAAAGATCAGCCTTCCATAACGAATGATTTAAAATGAATAAGAAATCAACGCTGTTGATGGAACTTCAGGAAATTAAAAACTGTTTTTGGGAAAAATGATAAGAGTTCAAAGCCGGAGATTATATTCCTTCTGTAACATCTCTTGGAATTTTTTAACTTATCGGTAAAATAATCAGCATGTTTAAAAAGATACTTCTTCTTTCTGCCATAGGTCTTTCCGGTGCTGCCTTTTCCCAGCATACAGTAAAGGAAAAACTCGGAAACTATCTGGATTCCTTATATCTGCACCATAAAGTGATGGGAAGCTTTGCTTTTGCAGATAAAAGCCAGGCAAAGTTTGTAAAGGTGGTAGGCTTTTCTGATGTAGAACGCCAGCAGAATGCCAACATGAATACACAGTACAGGATCGGGTCCATCAGTAAAACCTTTACCGCTGTACTGGTTATGAAAGCGGTGGAGGAAAAGAAGATATCCCTGGATCAGAAACTATCTGACTTTTATCCTGAAATTCCCAATGCAGGCAGGATTACCATTGAGCATCTGCTGCAGCATAGATCCGGTATCCATAACCTGACAGATGAGCCTGAATATATGCAGTATTATACTAAATCCCAAAAGCCAGCTGATCTTGTTGGCATCATAAAAAAATACGCCAGCGATTTTGAACCGGGTTCCAAGTTTGAATACAGCAATTCCAACTACATCTTGTTAGGCCTGATCTTAGAGCAAATATACAAAACACCGTATGCAGAGCTGATCAGTACTAAAATTACCCGGCCGCTGAAACTGACATTAACAAAGGTGGGAGGTGCTATTGACCCTTCAAAAAATCAGGCTGAATCTTATGAATATATAGAAGGAAGATACAGGAAAATGCCGGAAACCGATATGAGTATTCCGGGAGGTGCCGGGAACATGGTGTCAACACCTTCTGAGCTGCTGGAGTTTATCATGGGACTGGAGCAGGGAAAGCTGATTAAAAAGGCAAGCCTGGATAAGATGAAAAGCTTTAAAGACAACTATGGATATGGTCTGATCAAGCTGACCTATGATCAAAGTTCCGGCTTTGGCCACAACGGCGGTATTGATGGCTTCCGTTCAGCCGTATATTATTTCCCTGACCTTAAAATTGCCGCAAGTTATGTGGTCAATCAGTCCAGTATAGATACAGATGAAATTTTTGATAAAATGATGTCGGCGGCTACAGGAAAGGATTTTACCATACCAAGCTTCGCCGTGATACAGATTCCTGAAGCTGAACTGCAGAAACTGACCGGAAATTATGCAAGCCCCGCTGTTCCGCTGAAAATCAATATCTTTATTCAGGATAAAGTGCTGATGGCGCAGGCAACGGGACAGAGCGCTTTTCCTCTGGATGCTACTTCCAAAACCAGTTTTAAATATGACATGGCGGGCATCGTCATTAACTTCCATCCTGAAAAAAAGCAGTTTGATATTATTCAGAGAGGCGTTAAAACCACTTTTACGAAAGAATAAATATGAAATACTTAAAAATCAATACCGAGAATACGGCTGACCTTGAAGCTCTGAAAAATGCCATTTTACAATTGAAAGGCGTAAGTTCGGCGGAGATCATCGATGATGAAAATCCCGAAAGCGAGCTTAAAAAAGCGTTTGCCAAGACCAAGGAACAGCTGAAGAAAGGCGATTATGAAACCTTGGTGAATGATATTTTCGATATTCTAACAAAAAATAATGCTAAACAATAAATGAAAAAAGCGATTTTATCCATTGCAGTACTGAGCGGGATGTTCTTTTCTTCCCAGCTTTACGCACAAACCGAAACTTCCGGGAGGGAAAAAGTATACCGGGCTACCCATACCAAAGTTACGGAACTTAAACATACCAAACTTAAAGTAAATTTTGATTATCAGAAGGAGCAAATGAACGGTGAAGAGTGGTTGACCGCCTCACCTTTCTTTTACCCGACCAATGAACTCACCCTGGATGCCAAAGGAATGCTCATCCATGAAGTGGCGTTGGACAACAACGGTAAAAAATCCCCTCTCAAATATGAGTACAAGGATGATATGTTGAAGGTCATACTGGATAAAACCTATCAGAGGAATCAGGATTACACCGTCTACATTAAATATACAGCCCGTCCGAATGAAGTTAAACAGCAGGGAAGCGCTGCCATCAATGATGCGAAAGGCCTGTATTTTATCAACGCACAGGGTAAAGAAGCGGATAAGCCTACCCAGATCTGGACTCAGGGTGAAACTGAATCTTCATCTGCCTGGTTCCCGACCATTGATAAACCGAACCAGAAAACCACCCAGGAAATCTATATGACGGTTCCTGATCGATATGTAACGCTTTCTAACGGAATTTTAAAGGATTCCAAAAAAGAGTCAGACGGGTTACGGACCGACCACTGGGTGATGGATAAGAGGCATTCAACCTACCTGTTCTTCATGGGTGTAGGCGAATATGCGGTTGTAAAGGATAAATGGAGGAATATTCCCGTAGATTATTATATCGAGAAAGAATATGAGCCGTATGCAAAACAGATTTACGGCAACACTCCGGAAATGATCGAATTCTTTTCCAAAAGGATGGGCTATGATTATCCGTGGGCAAAATATGCCCAGATTTCAGGAAGGGATTATGTAAGCGGTGCCATGGAAAATACAACGGCAACGCTTCATGGTAGCGGAGTCCTGCAAAAACCGGGACAGCTTATCGATGAAAATGCCTGGGAAGATACCATTGCCCACGAACTGTTCCATCATTGGTTCGGGGACTTAGTAACGGCAGAAAGCTGGAGCAACCTTACCGTAAACGAATCTTTCGCCAACTATTCCGAGTACCTCTGGAATGAATACAAATACGGAAAAGACCAGGCCGACTACCATCAGATGACGGATGTCAATATGTACATCCACAATCCGGCAGATTTCAAAAAAAACCTGGTGAGGTTCAATTATGATTCCCGTGAAGATGTTTTTGACCTTGTAACCTACCAGAAAGGCGGCGGAATCCTTCATATGCTGAGAAATTACCTCGGGGATGATGCTTTCTTTGCCGGTATGCAGGATTACCTGAAGACCAATGAATACCAGAATGCGGAGGCACATCAGCTCAGGCTGTCTTTCGAGAAAGTTTCAGGAAAAGACCTGAACTGGTTCTTCAACCAGTGGTATTTCGGAAGCGGAAATCCGAAGATCAAGTATTCTTACACTTTTGAGCCGGTGAAAAAGCAGGTGGCGGTGAGTATCGAACAGACGCAGGATGAACCATTCCAGTTCCCGCTTGCGATTGATGTATACGATAACGGAAAACCGAAAAGATACAATGTCTGGGTCAATGCGCAGGCAAAAAACACCTTAAGTTTTGACGTTTCTAAAAATGCCGATCTGGTCAACATCAATGCAGACGGTGTATTACTGGCTGATATTACAGACACCAAAACACCGGAACAGTATCTGATGCAGTTCCAGGGATCAAAAGAATTCAAGAGCAGGTACAACGCGCTGAATGGAATCAAAGATCAGGTGGGCAAAAATCCGGCAGCGACAAAATTGCTGGCGGCAGCCCTAAAAGATCCATTCTTCAGGACCAGAATCAAAGCGCTTCAGCTGATGGACCTTTCCAATGCAGAACAAATGAAGGCGATGGGTGCAGAGGTTGAAAAATTAGCCACAAACGATCCTAAAACACTCGTACAGGCTGCGGCTATTGCGGCCTTGGCAAAGACCAAGGATAAAAAGTACATTCCTGTTTTTGAAAAAGGAGTAAATGCCGTTTCCAATGCCGTAAAAGGAAGTTCAGTAGCCGCCATTATCGGTATCGATCCTTCAAGAGCCGGTACGCTTGCAGATAAAATTGACCTGGAAGGGGCTCCGGACAGCATGATGGAAGCCTTGCTTCCGGTTATCGTTAAGAATAAAATCACTTCTCAGATGCCGAATATTGCGCAGTATGCTGCATTCTATCCGTTCATTAAATTCCAGAATCCTGAACTGGGTAAAGTGGCGGAAGAAGGCTACAACTGGATCATGACTTCCGATAACCTGAAAGCGACGGAAAGCATTACCAAAATCCTGGGCCAGGCCAAAGGCCAGATGGGTGATAACCCGCAGGTAAAGATGATGATTTCCCAGATGCTCAAAGATGGTCTGAATAAAAAGATGGAACTGCTGAAGCAGAATCCGCAGAATGCATCCGGCATCAATAAGCAGATTGACCTTATCAACAAGGCAATTGCAGATTTTAAATAGCTGAAAACAATACCTGAAGCACTTCTGAAAAGGAGTGCTTCTTTATTGATGAGAGTCGGCAATCAATACCGGAGTGATAATAAAGTCTTGCTTATGCATTTTATAAATATGGTTTGATGAAGCTCCTGTAAGATGCTTTCTCCAGATGAAAGATGTTTTAAATTAACCCTTAAAATTTTCCAATCTGTTAAATATCATAGCCGGTTAAACGTTTACATTTTTTAAATTCGTATAAAATTTAAGGAATGATGACTTTTGGAATTGAAGCGGCGGCTTATTATGTGCCGTCACTTTATCTTGATATTAAAGAACTGGCAGAAAAAAGAGGAATTGAACCTGCAAAGCTTGAAAAGGGGCTAGGATTGCATAAAATGGCGTTACCCGATGTTCATGAGGACGCCGCTACTTTTGCTGCAGAAGCTTTGTTGAGGCTGATCAGGGATCATAAGATCAATCCGAAAGAGATCACAAGGATTTACCTGGGAACAGAAAGTGCCCTTGATGCTGCAAAACCTACTGCTTCTTATGCCATGCAGATGGTAGAGGAGGTGCTTCAGGATGAATTCGGGGAACGGTGTTTCAGGAACTGCGATGTGGTGGATATGACGTTTGCCTGTATAGGTGCTGTGGACGCTTTACACAATTCCCTTGATTTTGTACGGGTTAACCCGGAACAGAAAGCGGTAGTGATTGCCAGCGATTATGCCAAATATGAACTGGCTTCTTCCGGAGAATATACACAGGGCGGGGGAGCAGTTGCTCTTCTGATCTCTTCAAAGCCTGATCTCATTGAAATTGATAATCAGTGGGGAGTCGCAACCGAAAGTGTGTTTGATTTTTTCAAGCCTAGACGCCATTTCCGGAAAGAACACCTAAGCAATGCACCGGAAACGTTTCCGGATACCATAGAAGTTTTCACGGATGAACCTGTTTTTGACGGACAGTATTCCAACCAGTGCTACCAGGACCGGATCAGGGAAGCTTACCAGCATTACCAGGAGATTTCCGGCAAAGAAAAACCCTATGAGAACTGGAAATACCTGATTTTCCACCTTCCCTATGCGTTCCATGGAAAAAGGGTTTTCACTGAAATTTACAGCATGGAGAACGGCTTATCCTACAGCACGCCTGAAGAACAGAAAGCGGTGGCAAAATCCGAAGGTTACCTTCAATTGATCAGTGATAAGATAGAAAAATCACAGCGGGTTTCGTCTGAAATAGGGAATATGTATACGGCCTCCATTTTCATGGCACTTCTGTCCGCTTTACAGACCTCCTTTGATGAACATGAAGACCTGGCTGGAAAAGAAATCGGTTTCCTGGGCTACGGAAGCGGGTCAAAATCCAAAGTCTTTGCCGGGAAGGTGTCAAAAAACTGGAAAAATACCGTTTCAAAATGGGATCTGTTTAACCATTTAAAACAGCGCACCGCCATTGATTTTGATACCTACGAAAAACTTCACAGAAAGCATCTTGACCAGTCGGTGAACCCGGATTACAAAGGTTTTGGATTGCAGTCGGTGGAATATCATGATCCCGTGCTGAAGGGAGCGAGGTATTATGGGTACAGGCAATAAAATTTATTGGTAATGCTAGTTAAACACTTCTAATTCAGGAGTGTTTTTTTTATTTTTTACTTCTTTAATTTAATTTTAATTTTTCTCCTAAAAATGTTAAAAAATTGTGTTTAGTCATAAAATTTGTTAATTTTGCATATATAAGAAAATGTTTAGAAGAGACAGATAATTTGTAATAATGCATATTATCTATGATTATTTAGGGATTGATATTACTCTATTTAATATTTTTCTTAATTAGATTAATATAATTAATCTTGTGATTAACAGGGATAATGATTAAAAAAACAAAATAAAATGAAAAAACAATTATTAACTCTTGCTTTGCTGGCTGCTATAAGTACAACAGCTCAACAAGCAGACAGACTATTTGTACATGATTCAAGAAATACAAATGATTTACCTTCGGCATACAGCCGCGAATTAAGGGCAGAATTTAAAGACAGGAATGTGGTAGGGGTACCTGGTTCAGGGATGTATTCAGGAATGCTGACTATTTCACCATGGCAGGACAGTTCTGGAAATAAAAATCACCAGTTAAATTTTAATGATGGAGGGATATTTTTCAGAAGTGGCTTACAAACCGACAACTATTGGGGGACCTGGAATAAACTTGTTATGGAATCTAATGAAGGAAAAGTGAGAATTGGTCTTAATGATACAGATACTACTTCACCTGCTTTGTTTAGAGTTTACAGTCAGGACCATTCAATGATCGAACTTGCCAATGCATACGGAAGATTTCAAATTGCAAAATCATGGTGTAATGGCTGTTATGGAGGGAATGTAGGAGATACGGTATTAAGGAACCTGGCCGGTTCCCATACTATAATTCTCGCATTGCCCAATAACAATAACGACGGTAGCTCTTATATCGGCATACAGGATGGAACCCGGGGTACCTGGGTGAAGTTCCTGAATAACGGGATAGCCAGGATTGATGGAAAAGTATATGCTAAGGAAGTGGAAGTAAAAGCCAATGTTTGGGCTGATTACGTATTCGATAAGCGTTACCAACTTAATACATTGGAAGAAATTGAAAAGCATATTGCTGAGAAAGGTCACCTGCCTAATATCCCTTCCGCCGCTGAAGTAGAGAAGAATGGAATTAATCTGGCTAAAATGGATGCCAAGCTTTTAGAAAAAATAGAAGAACTGACTTTATATTCCATTGAGCAGAATAAGCAAATAAAGAAGCTTCAACAGGATAATGAGATGCTTAAGCAGTATGCCGAAGAGCTTAAAGAACTGAAAAAACAAATCCAGGAACTTATTCCAACAAAAAAATAGTACCATGAAAAGAAAAATTTTATCTCTTTCCTCTTTATTGATCGGGTTCTTGGGTTTTTCCCAGACGGAAGTCTATTTTAAATATGATGAAGCAGGAAACCAAAGGTACCGCGGAACTAACGCTACAGCAAAAAAAAACCAGGATGTCCAGCCTGCTGAGCAGTCAAAGATACAGGAAACCACTGTAGCCGCAGTAAAACAGGATTCGGTCATCGATGAAAAATCATTCTGGAAGCAGATCAGGCTGTACCCGGTTCCGGTCAATGATGTATTAACCATAGACTGGACGGAAGAAGTAGACGGACTGATAGAATCAGTATCTCTGTACCAGCACAGCACCGTACACTGGAAATTCCAGCAGCAGAACCTTCCAGATCTGAACAGGAAGCTGAAAATCAATATGACCGGTTACGACTGGGGTATCTACGTTCTTCATTTCACCTTAAAGGATGGAAGGGTTTTCAGTAGGAACATCACTAAGCGATAAGAAAAAACTTTTAACGAAATTAAATAATAACAATAATGAAAATGAGGCTATTTTCATCATTCATACTGTCATTGTGTTCAGTCTTGGCGTTCTCCCAGACCATCCTGTACCAGGCAGAAAGTACTACCCGGACGGTTCAGGATCCTCAGGTAGTGGTATTAGCTCAGGGATTCCGGGCATCAGGACAGGTGTCGAATCCTTTCATAGCCAAAATAGGCCCTGCGACGGAGAATCCGGGGGGAGGCCCTGCGGATTCAAACGCAGGAGCCAACAATCCTTCCGGGACGACAGCTCCTGATGGAAAGAATTTCCATGATACAAAAGGGAATATAGAAGTAAATGGAGGTGGGCAATTACAATTTACTTTGCCAATTGCTTTGCCACCAGGGGTGAAAAGTGTAGCACCTCAGGTTAATTTAGTGTATACCAGCGGTTCTTCTAATGGAATTGCAGGATATTCTTGGAATCTTTCCGGGGTTACGACAATCTCAAGAGTTGGCAAGAACATTGAAAAAGATGGAGAGGTAAAGGGAATACAATTGGATTATTCTGATTATTATAGTTTTAATGGTCAACGGTTGATTCTGAAGTCCGGTGAATATGGAAAAGATGGGGCTGAATATATAACAGAGAAGTATTCTAATATCAAAATAAAATCTTTTGGTTCTATACAAGGACAAGTATGGCAAGGTCCTCAATATTGGGAGGTAACTTTTGAGGATGGTTCTCAATCATGGTATGGGGCAATCGCTTCCGGAAATAGTACAGCCAGAACGCCACTGGAATATAATATTGTAAAATGGAGGGATGCACAGGGGAATTATATTACCTATAATTACACTCAGAACAATTCTAATAATGTTGCAGTAATTTCAAGTATTACTTGGGGTGGAAATGAAACTTTGAATAAACCTCATTTCAATACCATTGAATTTACTTATTTACCAAGAAAGATTATCGAAACATCTTATTTGAAAGGAATATTATTCAAACAGGATAAAATCTTAGACCAAATAAAAGTTAAAGCTAACGATTCTCCCTTTAAAAGTTATTTAATTCAATATTCCGAAACACAAAATATAGTTAATAATGATTCTAATAATAAAGTTAATTATGATTTTGTTGAGAAGATTATTGAATATAACTCAGAAGGAAAAGAAGCCAATCCTATAGTTTTTTCTTCAGCTACAATGGGCACAAGTTCTAATGAATATGATTTTGGGGATTATAATAATGTTATTACAACAGGGGATTATAATGGAGACGGTTTAGTAGATTTCATTGTAATGCAACCTGCACAAAATGGAAGACCTGAAGGATATTATATTTATTTTGATGCTATCAACAACAGCAGCCCTTCTTTTGTTTATTTGGGACCTTCAAGCACTTATTGGCCAGGCAGTAGCTTTACAACATTTAATATAAAATCGGCAGACAATTACATTAAAACAAAGCAAGGGCTTATTATTTCAAAAAATAATGCAGGATATAACCCTCCTTCTTCAGGGGATATAGAACTCAAATATTATTCAATCAAAACTGACGGATCAGTCCTCAACACATATAATAACCCTCTTGTTTTAGAATATTCAAAAACTATACAATCAACAAGCTATCAATACGTAGACTCTTTATATCCACCTGAAACTGATCCCGAATATATAGGTGGAATGAATGTCTCTCATCCTTCAAATATGAGAGAAGTGGATGTTGATTCTGATGGAATGTCTGAATTGCTTTTTTCATTAAACGACAAAAAATGTAAATATGTTGTTATTGTACCCGATCCACCTAAAGGAAGATGGCAATGTAAGACACTAGGTTACAGATATGTAGTTGTAGATAATAATATACAAAATAATACAATCAACATTATTCCGGAGACAACTCCTAAAGATATTTTAAGTAAAGGGGGAATTGTGGATTTTGATAATGATGGAAAGCAGGATGTAATGTTTGTTGATCCAACCAATACTAATGTTAGTGTTAGCTATTATACAAAAGACTATACGCAACCTTCTCCTGTTGTTAAGACCGTTGACACTCCACTCAATAATTTACATCAGTATGAATTAAAGAAAGTAAATAATAATTATACGCTTAATTTAAAAAAGACATATCCAATAAAAGGACTAGTTGATGGGATTCAATTTGGGGATTTAAATGGTGATAAGAATATTGAAGTATTATTACCAGTACATAATTTTGTTGGAGTTACAGTTCTTGCGGGGTGGTCAATTTATTTGAATACAGGAAATACCTTGGAAGAAAGTATTCAGGGGCTTATGTTTTATAGACCCTTTGATGTAACTGCTGTTGGGGCCAATTCTTTTTCTACTCCAAAATTGCTTGATTTAGACAATGATGGAAAAAGTGAGATTGTTAACTCTGTTGTAACTTTCTATCCAAATAATCAACCTTATACAAACTGGTATGTTCAAAGTTATAATGAAGCCAAATATGATCCTAATAATACGCAATTCAAATGGTCATTTACGGAGAAGACACTTTATAATGCTACAAGAAATGAGGCCATAATTAGTCCTGTATTTGGAGATTTTAGGACTAATAGTACTTCTTCCAAAATACTATTTTTGGTAAAGGGAATTAATGGTAATAATGAGAGAAAGATTATAAGCTACAAACATTACAGCCTAAATCCTGATAAAAACATTTCATTAATATCACAAGGATCACAGAATTATTATATAGATTATAAAGAGCTTGATCCTTCCATTAACGCTAATATTTATAGTCCAGTAAAAAAAGAGGAATACCCATTTGTAGAAATGGATCGACTTTCTCAGACTTTTGGAGTTTCTCAAATTCGTCAAACCGATGGACAAACCGTTCGAAAACAAGATTTCCGATACAGAGGTTACATTGCTAATTTACATGGGAAAGGAGTAATCGGATTTCGTCAGGCTGCTCGTTCCTCATCATATGCTGATGGCTTTGAAAATACAAAAATATGGTCAGGAACAGAGATGGATCCTTTGCAAGAAGGGGTTCCGGTAAAAGAATGGTCGATAAGGACTAATGATGAATCAAAAATATTCCCTGCGGATATTTCAGAGAACAATACTCAATTGATAAGTTTTAAATCAACTAACTATCAAATAGATAAATTGTTGAATGGTCAAATAGTTACTACAATTGCCGATTCGGATAAACCAAAGATAGTAACCGCGGTTGTTCCTAAAACAAGCAAAATCAAAGACTTTTTAACTGGTACAATTACCGAGAATGCCATAACCTATGGGAATTATTATCTTCCAGTACAAAGTATATCGAACGTTAATAATGGATATGCTATCACGACATCAACCTCTGAATATATTCACAACCCTTCAGGAACCGGAGCAGACTATTTTATAGGGCGTCCAAAATCAAAGATTGATGCAGTACAGGCATATGGAGATACCAAATCAGCAAAGGAAGAGTATACTTACGAAAATAATCTTATAAAGACTCTAAAAACATGGAATCGTGATAATACTGCATATTTACAGGAAACTTATAACTATGACGGTTTTGGAAACATTACCGGAAAACTAATCAGTAATAGTACTGACTCCCAAACCCAAACTACATCAAGTGAATACGATGCCAAAGGAAGATTTGTCGTAAAGAAAACCGATAATTTAGGACTGGAGACGAATATTGAATACAATGACTGGGGACAGATTAAAAAACAAACCGATCCATTAGGAAATGTTCTTACCAATACATATGATAACTGGGGAAAACTCTTAACTTCCAAAAGCAATGTAGAAGGAACAACCACATATCAATATGAAAGAGATAACAATTCCAATATTATTGTTACCCAGTATGACCCAGACGGCGATATTTCGAAAAAGTTCACCAATAAGTTGGGACAAGAATATAAAATATCAGCTAAAGCTTTTGGGCAAGGACAGTATCTTACCAAAACTATTTTATATGATGCTTTGGGAAGAAAAACTTCTGAATCTGAACCTACATTTAGCCCTGATGGCTTAGGTGGTCCTTGGAATCTTATTGCTTATGATGATACAGTATTTCCTACTAAGGTAACTGCCACTTCATATAAGGGTATTAAATTAGAGACAACGGCTTCAGGTTTAACAACTACAATAAAAGAGCTCAACGGTTATCAGAGAACAACTTCTAAAACAGCAGATGCATTAGGTAATGTGGCTTCTACTACGGATAAAGGAGGAACAATACAATTCTCGTACAACGCAGCCGGAGAGCAGATCAAGGCGCAGTACGCTGAAAATATTGTCACCACCAAATATGATTCATGGGGAAGAAAATCAGAATTCAATGATCCTTCAAACGGATTATATAAATACGAATATGATGGTTTCGGACAAGCTAAAAAAATGATCAGCCCGAAAGGAACCAAAGAATATACATACAACAATTTAGGACAGTTAATTTCTCAAAAGGAACTTTCCACAGCCGATGGAGGAGAAGCAACTAATAAATTAATTTCCTTTACGTATGATAATAAAGGAAGGATCATTTCAAAAGCAGGGACATCAAAAGGTAAAACTTACAGTTCAAATATTTCTTATGATCCTCAAGGAAGAATATTATCCAACTCTGAAAGCAGCAACGGAAAATACTTTATTCAGAAAGGAATTACCTATGATGATAAAGGAAGGGTAATTTCTTATGAAAAACAGTTGTATTCTTCTGGCACGCTCACTAAAGTACAAATAGAAAATATGTACAGTGCTTGGAACGGGGAGCTGTATCAACTTAAAGATAAAAACTCTGGGAAAATTCTTTGGGAATTGAAAGAAACTAATGCTCATGGACAGGTAGTAAAAGCTAAATTAGGTGCAGTAGACATTAATAATTCTTATGATTACGCTGGTTTCTTAACTCAGGTTAATCATTCGTCGGCAGTAAAACCAGGTATCCTGCAACTTTCTTATTCTTTTGATGCTATTAAAAATGAGCTAAAAAGCAGAACCACAGGAGGTGATTTTAATATTGTTGAGTCTTTTGATTATGATGATAATAACCGCCTGGTAAACTGGACGAATCCTGTAACAGGGATAAAACCAACAAACAACAGAAACGTTTATGACGTTAAAGGAAGAATTACTCAAAATGATCAGGTAGGAACGATCAAGTTTGAGAATTCTGCCAAGATCTACCAACCTACTGGAATGACCCTGAATGCTGCCGGAGAACAGAATTATAATAATGATTTGATCCAGAGCATTGCCTATAATGAAAACAACGATCCTGTTTTCATTGATGGAATGAAAGGAGATATCGCATTCCAGTACGGACTTACAAGCATGAGACAGAGAATAACCTATGGAGGTAATTTCAATAGTGACGGCGAAGGGAAATTCACGAAATATTACAGTGAAGACGGAAGCTATGAAGTAGTAAGAGACAATACTACCGGAAAAGAAAAGCATCTCATTTATATAGGTGGAACGCCATATGAATCAAATATTGTATATTTAAAGAACTTCACGGAAAACAGTGCTTCTTACAAATTTTTACATAAAGATTATATTGGAAGCATCCTGGCAATCAGTGATGAAGCAGGAAATAAATTAGAGCAAAGACATTTTGATGCATGGGGTAACTTTACTCATCTACAGATTGGAAGCGGAGCCATTATTACGGATAAAAATATAATTGATAATGCATCATTATTGTTAGAGAGAGGATATACCAGTCACGAGCATTTTGCAGAGGTAGGTATTATTCACATGAATGGTAGATTGTATGATCCACTATTAAGAAGATTCTTAAATGCAGACGAGAATATACAAGACATATTCAACACGCAGAACTATAATAAGTATGGGTATGTATTGAATAACCCTCTTATGTTTAGTGATCCAAATGGAGAGTTTTTTGTTTTTGCATTTGTGGCCGCCTGGGGAGTTAGTCTTTTCTGGGGCGGAGTAATTACAGCAGCAATTATTGGTACAGCTGTTGGTTTGGCAGCCTATTCTTTAGGAGTCGCTATAAGTGGTGGTAAATGGCAGTTGGGCGGAGCGCTGAAATCTATGTTCTGGGGAGGTGTAAGCGGAGCGGTCACCTTTGGAATAGGTAGTGCATTTACCCCTGCCGCAGGAACTGTACTCACTTTAACAGATAAAGTGGCAAGTGCGATGGCTCAGGGATTAGTACATGGTTTTGCACAAGGTACTTTATCTTTAATGCAGGGAGCTAATTTTACTCATGGTTTTGCGAGTGGAGCTTCGGGAAGCTGGGGAGCTTCTTTATTTGGTGGTATCGCTGGTAGTTTTGCCAACAGTGCCGCAGGAACGGTTATATCAGGTATGGTGTTAGGCGGTGTCGCTTCTGAATTGACAGGAGGGAATTTCTGGCAAGGGGCTGTAATTGGAGGAGTTGTTGCTGGATTGAATCATGTGATGCATCAGATGGATCCTCCCAACGAGTATTTACTCAATAAGGACGGTTCTAGAACCAAAATTGGAGACAAGGGAGGAAATGACACCGATTATCTTTATGAGTCTGAATCTACAGGTTCTCCAAAATTAAGGCTTTTGGCTACGGCAGATGTTCAGAATGGTTTTGCTACGGCTTCGGAAGGTGGAGGGACAAGGGATTTTGGGGTAAACATTAAGTTGGATACAAGATTACAGAGCCCGGCACTGTATGATCCAAGTTTTGATATAATGACAAATGTACCTTTAACAGGTGGTGCTGGACTTACAAGAATGGGTATTACTAGAATTTTAAAATCTGAATATGGTATTAGAACTGTATTAGGGGGATCAAAAACAATGTTAAAATCTTCTTATTTTTTCACCAGAACATTAAATATTAATATGAAGATGGGTGTTCGATTACCAACATTAATGCTAAAATCTACTAATAATTTAGGTGTTTTTTTAGGTAGAAACTCAGCATTAATAGGTACTGGATTAATGTATCAAGGTAGTAGAAACTTTATTAATCAACAAAAGAAATAACAATATGAACAGTGATATAGAAAAAAGAGTACTTCAATTTTTTCAAAATAACTTACATAAAAAGGTTAATATAGATACTGTAATTAACCGGATTTTTTCATGGGAAGATGATGTTTATGATGAATTTGTTCTTTTTTTTGAAAAATTTGAGATTAACCCTAAAGATTTTAATATTTTAAAATATTTTTATCCCAATCCAGAATCAATTTTTATTTTTAAATTATGGTATGGCTTGATTATAGGAAAATTTAAATCTAAAAATCTTCCTCCCTTAACTGTTGCTCACATGATCGAAGTAGCAAAACGAAAAGAATGGTTTGACCCGGAATAAAATACTAAAAGACTCCTCGCTTTTGCGGGAAATGTTATTTTACAGCGCAGCAATATTTTTAAGTTTGCTGGCTTTAATAAAAGCGTAAATGGTTGCAAAGATGTTGGTGAACTTTACAGAGAGCAATGGTTCTTATAAATTCTTGCATAAAGATTATTTGGGAAGCATCCTGGCAATCAGTGATGAAGCAGGAAATAAGCTGGAGCAAAGACATTTTGATGCCTGGGATTTGTGGAGAATGTGGCGAAAGTCCTGTGGACTTTCAGAATGGAGGGATAAGCTTGTGAAATAAGCATCTTCAGATCGGAAACGGAGCAATCATCACCGATAAAAATATAATTGATAATGCTTTGTTGCTCTTAGAAAGAGGCTATACCAGCCACGAGAATTTGCAGAAGTGGGAATCATCCATATGAACGGAAGGTTGTACGATCCACTGTTAAGAAGATTCTTAAATGCTGATGAAAATAAACAGGATCCTACCAATACACAGAATTATAATAAGTATGGGTATGTGATGAATAACCCACTGATGTTTAGTGACCCAAATGGAGAGTTTTTTGTTTTTGCATTTGTGGCCGCCTGGGGAGTTAGTCTTTTCTGGGGCGGAGTAATTACAGCAGCAATTATTGGTACAGCTGTTGGTTTGGCAGCCTATTCTTTAGGAGTCGCTATAAGTGGTGGTAAATGGCAGTTGGGCGGAGCGCTGAAATCTATGTTCTGGGGAGGTGTAAGCGGAGCGGTCACCTTTGGAATAGGTAGTGCATTTACCCCTGCCGCAGGAACTGTACTCACTTTAACAGATAAAGTGGCAAGTGCGATGGCTCAGGGATTAGTACATGGTTTTCACAAGGTACTTTATCTTTAATGCAGGGAGCTAATTTTACTCATGGTTTTGCGAGTGGAGCTTCGGGAAGCTGAGGAGCTTCTTTATTTGGTGGTATCGCTGGTAGTTTTGCCAACAGTGCCGCAGGAACAGTAGTATCTGGTATGGTGTTAGGCGGTGTCGCTTCTGAATTGACAGGAGGGAATTTCTGGCAAGGGGCTGTAATTGGAGGAGTAGTTGCAGGATTGAACCATGTGATGCATATGGAAAAAACAGCAGTTGAAGAAGTTTATGATGATTGTACTACCTGTCCTAAAAAAGCTATTGATGGACAGATTTACAGTGAAGGATGGACAGGCTATCAATATAGAAATGGGGCTTGGGTCGAATTAGATCCAGGTTCACCTGTGGAGTATAAAGGCAAAGCATACTTTAATCCTTCTGTGGAACCACTAACTGGAGATGTTCCGGTAGGTCCAGCTGGATCGTTTAATGTTTTAAAGTCGTTTATATCTGCACTATCATTATCAAAAGGTGGTCTGACAAATGTTGGAAGGGCAATACAAAAACATCCTAATATTTTAAGACTTATAGGAAGAGAGGCTTCATCAGTAACAACTAACGCTTCGAGAAATGCATATGGAGCAAAGTCCTTAAAGTATATAATTAAAAATGGAACTAAAGAAATAAAATTACATAATAACTATGGAAAAGTTGTTGATTACAAACTTCCAAGTGGTTTGGGCGCAAGATTTAATGCAACTACTAATGAATTTATTGGCTTTTTAGGAAGAGGACTATAATAATTATCGCTTATGACAAACTATAAACAACTGTGGAATAAAATTAATGAAGATTTAGACAATGATGACATAGTATTAGAAGTGAAAATCTTAAATACAAATGTTGAAGATTGGAAAAATATTTTAAAAATTTTATATGAAAAATTTTTAAATCAAATTTTTAATAATAATATATCTATTGGAATCAATGAAATAAATTCAAATAGCTTTCCAAAATCTGATAATGATATAATTGAAAGTTTATCATTAAGTTTTAATTATTTTAATTTAACATTATCATTATATATATTAGAAGAAATTGAATTTTTTTCTGATTCGGTAATAAGGCTAAATGCAAATAATATTAAACCTCTTTTCTTATTTTGTGAAGTGATTTCTTGCGATTTATCTAAAAATGTTTATATTTTTTGCGAATCATATAATCACCCTTCGTTATGTTATAATTATAATAATAAATTATGGGAATATTAACTTATGTATGATTAGTACTATAGATATGGATAAAGGAGAATTTTTGTTGAAAAAAATTCAAAAACCTGAGAAATCAAATAAATATTAAAACCCCATAAAATGTCCTCGGATAATTCTAGTCTTCGGAAAAAAAATATTTTAAGTCTTGCATCAAAGTATTAAATTTTTTATTGTTCGTACTATTTATTTGTAGTACAGCTATTTTATTCTTGAATAATAACCCTTGTAAGAAATGGATTTTTGGGGGAAGATTACAAAGAAGCATGGAGCAGAATTTCCGGAATTTTTAAATGCTAAACAATATGTAAAAGGAGCTTGGAAGTTTATGCACAAATCCCCAACAGGTACATTAATAAAAAAAAGAGCTAATGGAGATATCTTAAAATATCATCCAAAAACAAATACATTTGGAGTTATGAATTCATCAGGAGTGCCAAGAACTATTTTTAGACCTACTGATGGTATGAGATATTGGTTGGGACAATAACAATAAATTATTAAATATAGAAATGAACAATCACAATTGCAGAGTTTGCGGATTATATATTGACACATTACCATGGGGAGAAGATGGTAATTGCCCTACTTAAGAAATTTGCCCCTGTTGTGGTGTAGAGTTTGGCAATGAGGATTACACAATCAAATCAACAAAACAGTATAGAGAAAAGTGGATAAGTGAAGGTGCTAATTGGTTTGAACCAAAAGAAAAGCCTGGGAAGTGGAATATAGAAGAACAATTTAAAAATATTCCACAAAAATTTAAATAATATACTCAATAGAAAATAATATTAAAGTTTCTAATTCAATAAAACTAATTAATTTAATAACTTTTAAGTTAAATGATCTAGATGAAAATTTAATGATGTTATCGGTAAATTTGTCAACAGTACCGTAGATAGTAGTATCTGGTATGGTGTTAGGCGGTGTAGCTTCTGAATTGACCGGAGGAAACTTCTGGGAAGGTGCTGTAATTGGAGGGGTAGTAGCAGGGTTGAACCACGTGATGCATAATATAGATCCTCCAAACGAATATCTGCTTAATAAACATGGTTCTACTACTAAAATAGGTGACAAGGGCGTAGATAAACCAGATTATCTGTATGAACCCGAGTCTACAGGTTCTCCAAAATTAAGATTACTTGCTACTACCGATGTACAAAATAGTTTTGCTACCGCCTCAGAAGGTGGAGGGAAAAGAGATTTTGGGTTAAATATTAACCTTGACACCCGATTACAGAGCCCAGCTTTATATGATCCCAGCTTTGATATTGCAGTTAGTGAAATAGGTGGAGGAGCAATTTTTAAAGGAGTTAGGGTTTTATCTAAAGGTAAGTTTATGTTTGAAAAATTAGTTTATAGACCGGGAGGACAAAGTACTTTTTCTATAAAATGGATGAACCAGGCTAAAACTTTTATGTTCAGATTTGAGAGACATAATATACCTTCTCCAAAAGTCGGTTACAGAACACACATTAATCTTAATAATTTTACAACAAAGACTAATGCTCATATTTATTTAAATCCAAAATATTGGGAGCATACTACATTTAAATAAATTATATATGAAAAATATAGAAATTAATGAATACAAAAAGTTTATACTGTATGAAGATGGAAATACCTACATGTTTGAATATTTAGATGGAACAAACGAACTTACTGTTTCAATAAATGATCATGATATTTATATTCAATATCATAAATTAAAAACAAGGATACCCTATCAGGAGAACCAGAGTAAAGTTTTTAATGATTTTGTTTCAGGAAATTATTTTATAAAAAACTATTATAATAGTAAGATTTTATTATATTCCAAATTCATGTGGAAAAGTAAAGATCTAAAAAAATTTAATTTCAAAACAAAATATGGTTTTTTGCCCTGTAAGAAAATCAATAAAATAGAACAGGTTCAAGGTATAGCTTGGAAATAAGCATAATTCTTACCCTTCGAAAGATAAATTTTGGAGGGTATTTATTTTGATGCAGGAACTGTACTAACTTTATCTTTACGCAGGGAGCTAATTTTACTCATGGTTTTGCGAGTGGAGCTTCGGGAAGCTGGGGAGCTTCTATATTTGGAGGTGTCGCTGGTAGTTTTGCCAACAGTGCCGCAGGAACAGTAGTATCAGGTATGGTGTTAGGCGGTGTCGCTTCTGAATTGACAGGAGGAAATTTCTGGCAGGGAGCTTTGATTGGAGGAGTAGTGGCTGGACTCAACCATGTGATGCACTTAGGAAATATGGAGCTTTCTGCTGTTAGTGATGACGGAAATGGAGACTGTTTAACTTGTCCTAAAAATGCAACTGATGGTCAAATCTATAGATCCATCATAGATGGTTCTAATTTACAATACAGAAATGGAAACTGGATAGAAGTTCCAAGCAACAAATTTTTTGAATACAATAATAAGACTTATTTTGCAATGTCTCCAATGGGTGGTGACTCTCCAATTGGACCTGCGGGTACGGGAAAAGGCTTGAAACTTTTGCTCTCAAAAGATGCAATAAAATCAGTCAGTTCATATAAAGATTTGATTATTAAACATCAATCGAAGCTAATAAAATACATTTCAAAGCCCGATAATTATGATAATTTAGGTATTCTAAAGAATGCACCTAACCAACTGATAAGAAATAGAATTATTCAGTCAAGAATTCAGCATTTGAGACACGAAATAAAAACATTTCATAAAAATATGAATAACATACTAAATGGAAAATAATCTTAAAATTAAAGCTTCTGATTTAAAAAAAATAATTAGTCTATTAATGATGAAATTGGATGATTTTGATGATGTCATAATAGATAAAGATTTGTATTGGAGTATCCCCGAGGAAAAGCTTTATAATGTATATGAAGATCCAAGTGATTTTACTATTGGTAGCTTGGTTGAAGATTGGACTTTTTTACAAGATATTATATTAAGCAAGAGAGAAATTTTGAATTACGATCTGTATAAAATATCAATGTTTTTAAGGTATCTTTCTAAAGGTTAGTTTAGGAGTAGGTCTTATTTATACTGGATTAAATCATGCAATGCTCTCCGGAGATATGGAACCTGATAACGGATATGACAAGAATGGTAATAAAATTAATGATAATGTGAGGAGATACTACGGATTACAAATATGATAATAGTAACATTATCTCTTCTACATCTGTGAAAATAACTCATTCCAAAGGTGGAGAATTGAGTTCATATGCTGAAGGCTATGGATATAGGTATTTTAACCTGGAGCATTGTATGATGCTAGTTGGGATGTAACCTCTATGTTTATTGGGGTAGGAGAGGTAAAAGTTGGTTTTGGCTTAATAAAAACGGGTGTGACTAACCTCAGTAAAGCAAAATTAGGAATTCGCATCTTCGGCAAGGCTAGTAAAACGATTTTAGAATCATCACTTCACTATTCCAAAATTTACGGAACAAAGAAAATAAATTTGTTGTGGGGCAGTGTTAAAAAATTACCTTATTTTACGGTTGTTAAAAGCGGTTTTACAAGAAATTGGGCAAGCTTTTATGGTAGGAATGCTGTTTGGTTTGATGGAGCAAGAATTGGAGTTGGTAGCGGATTTATTTATAATGGAACTCCTAAATAGTATTTACAATGAATATACAAGAGAAAACAGTATTATTTTTTGATAAATGGGGTATTTATAGTGATAAATTAAAAAATAAGACAATTATTAATACTGTAAATGAAGATTTTTTGGATCTAGAATAGTTATTTGAATCATTCTTGATATTATAAATAGTTGTGATTTTGACGTTTCTAAATATTTTTCATCAAATACCTGTTTTTAATAAAATTCTAATAAAATTAGAATTCAAAATAAAATAAAACCTAAACCTTCGATTACTATTGAACATATGATAGAAGTAGTAAAGCGTAAAGAATGGTTTGATCCGAAATAGACAATACTCCCGCCTATTGGTGGGAGTATTCGTTTACAGCACGGATATTTATTTTATTTTTTAAATCCTATAACATTCTCCTTTCCCGATAACTTCCCGGCGTCACGCCTACCCATTGCTTAAACACCCGCGTAAAATAATTCGCATCGGAGAAGCCGGTCTGGAAAGCCGTTTCTTTGATGCTGTTTTGGGTGGCCAGGAGTTCTTTGGCGCGGTTGATGCGTTCCTGTAAAATGAAATCATTGGGGGAGATGCCCAGTTCTTCTTTGAACAGCTTGAAGAAATTGGATTTGCTGACGTAAACAAATTCAGCAATCTTTTCTATGGTGAGTTTCTGATGGAGGTTTTTGCGGATATAGTCGACGGCGAAGCTGATGCGGGATTTGTTCCGTGAAATGTTCTTTTCCACCATGCTTCTGGCCTGGGTCTGCATCAGCCGGATCAGCAGTTCCTTGAGGGCAAAATCGGCCATGATATCCTTTTGAGAATTATCGTCCATGGCGATGCGCATGATGTTATTGGTGGCTGAGGCGAGGGAAGGATTGTTGAACAGGAAATATTCATCCAGCTGCATGTTCCATTGCGAGGTTTCGTCGATTTTGGGAAGATGGTAATTCAGATGCTGAAGGGAATTTTCGATAAAATCGGGATTCAGGCTCAGGGAAATGCATTGGGACGGGGTTTCGTCTGCTTCGGGAAAATCAATGACCATGGTTTCACCGGGAGCAACGAGGATGCTTTCGCCGGGAAAATAATCAAAATACCCTGTCTTATCTTCCAGTTTCATGTGTTTCTTACCGCGAAGCATGGCAGTAAAGGCAATATGGTCAAAATGCAGTTTTACGCCGTAAGCCGCCCGGTGGGTTTCATAAATGCTGAATTCACAGTTGTTCAGGTTGAATGTTGTCCGGTGTTCAACCAGGGTGGATAGCTGTTTTTCTGCTTTCAGTGCGGGGCTGTTGAGTAAAACCTTATTGGAATTCATAAGTGAAACATTTTGATGGGCATATTAACCCAAATATAAACAATTTTAACAGAGCAGTTTTGTTAATGAAATGATAAAATTAGAGTAGGTGATACGATTATGAAGTTTTTCTGGACGATTGTGCTATCTGTTTTTTTATGAGATGTGTAATTTGGTGACAGTATAAAATTAAAATTCAAATAACACAGTTATGAGCACTACGACAGAACAACAATCCGGCACTCTTTTACAGTGGCCTGAATTCAAAGGAAAATATGACAATTATATTAACGGACAATTTACGGCACCGGTCAACGGACAGTATTTTGATGTCGTTTCCCCGGTAGACGGGAAAGTATTTACGCAGGCGTCCCATTCTTCCAAAGAAGACCTTGAACTGGCAGTAAATGCTGCTGAAAAAGCTTTTCAGACCTGGAAAGACACTTCCTCTACGGAACGGAGCGTGATCCTGAATAAGATTGCTGACCGGATAGAGCAGAACCTGGAGTATCTGGCCACGGTAGAAACCATTGATAATGGTAAGGCTGTACGTGAAACGCTTGCTGCCGATATCCCGTTGGCCATTGACCATTTCAGGTATTTTGCATCAGTAATCCGGGCAGAGGAAGGTTCGCACAACGAGCTGGATAAAGATACCGTATCCCTCATCGTTCATGAGCCGCTGGGCGTTATCGCGCAGATCATCCCGTGGAATTTCCCGATCCTTATGGCGGTATGGAAGCTGGCACCGGCTCTTGCAGCAGGAAACTGCGTGGTATTGAAACCTGCGGAAAGCACACCTATTTCCATTTTGGTACTGATGGAGCTTATCGGAGACTTATTGCCGGCGGGTGTCGTTAATATCGTTAACGGTTTCGGAGCGGAACTCGGAAGAGCGCTGGTCACCAATCCGAAAGTGTCTAAGGCCGCATTTACAGGATCTACGGCGACAGGAAGGCTGGTGATGCAGTATGCTACGGAAAATATCATTCCGGTAACCCTGGAATTAGGAGGGAAATCTCCGAACGTCTTCTTCAGTTCAGTAATGGCGGCTGACGATGAGTTTTTAGACAAAGCCATTGAAGGTGCGGTACTATTCGCGCTGAACCAGGGGGAAATCTGTACCTGCCCGTCCAGGCTGCTTGTGCAGGAAGATATTGCAGATGCCTTCATAGAGAAAGTAATTGAAAGGGTAAAAGCCATCAAAGTGGGGAATCCTTTAGATAAAACCGTTATGATGGGTGCACAGGCTTCCCAGATCCAGAAAGATAAGATCCTTTCGTACATCAAACTTGGAAAAGAAGAAGGTGCGGAAGTGCTTACCGGAGGAGATGTGAACCATGTAGGAGACGGACTGGAAAACGGATATTACATCCAGCCGACCATTTTTAAAGGCAATAACAGGATGAGGATTTTCCAGGAAGAAATCTTCGGGCCGGTATTGGCATTCACGACCTTTAAAGATGAAGAAGAAGCCATTAAGATTGCTAATGATACCATTTATGGTTTAGGAGCCGGAGTCTGGACCAGGGATGCACACCAGCTGTACAATATTCCGAGAAAGATCCAGGCAGGAAGAGTTTGGGTGAACCAGTACCATTCTTATCCGGCAGGAGCACCGTTCGGAGGATATAAGCAATCGGGAATCGGCAGAGAGAACCATAAAATGATGCTGGACCATTACCGTCAGACCAAGAATATGCTGATCTCTTACAACAAGAATAAATTAGGATTCTTCTAACTAAGGTTTGGGCGTGCCCCTTTGTATCCGGGCTTCATCTTACAGATTTGAAATCTGCAAGATTTTGCATTGCCGTTACAAGCGGGTCGGGCTATCCAGGGCTGCACTTAGTTTCGGTGCTCCGCTTCGCTGCTCACCGGCTCGTTCCTCGCCGCCCTTCCTATCCCTCACGCGAAAGGATAACGATAATTTTAAGGGATACATATCGGATGGATGCATCTGGTATCCTGAAAATCCGGCAAATAACCTTGCCGGATTTTTAAATCCTTCCGGAAAGGAACATCTTACAGAATACAATACTGATTGAAGATGCCCGGAAGCTTTTGCCCGGCATTTGCAGGGATTAACCGTTGAGACTCTTAAGAACGAACATTAAAAAATAAAAATATGCAGACCAAAATATCAAGGCTGTCCGCCACAGAAAAAGCGTTAGAAGTGATCTGGGAGCTTGAAAAAAAGTATGGAGACCTGATGTTCTATCAGGCCGGCGGCTGTTGCGAAGGAACCCAGCCCCAGTGCTTTGAGAAAGGAGGGTTTTTTCCCAGGATGAATGATGCCATGATCGGAACGATCAACGGCCACGAATTCTGGATCGACCGCGATTTATTCGAATACTGGAAATATTCCCACTTTACCCTGGATGTTACCGATGGTTTCGGGCCGGGCGGCTTTTCCCTGGAAACCCCTTTGGGTAAAACATTCCGGGTAGAATACCACCTCTTCACCTCTGAAGAATATGAAAACCTTGAACCGGTAAAAAGAAGTGAATAACCAAGACAACACACTAAAAATCCAAAATCCAGAATCGAAAATTTAAAATCTATAATCTAAAATCCCTCAAACCTCGACCTTCACAAACCTGTTCACAAACATCGCCGCTACCACCTGTCCCACGGCATTCAAAACCGTAGCCAACGGGTCTACCAATGTTCCGATGATAATTACTGCCGGAACGGCTTCCTGTGGAAGCTTGTAAACTGAGATCATCAGCATTTCCCCAATGTATCCGCCATTGGGAATACCGCCGGCTACAATGCTCACAAAAACAGTAATCCCCAGGGCCAGCAATAAATTCGTAGGTTCAAAAAAATCCCGGCCGATAATCATAAACGCTACATAAATTTTAATGATGGAAGACATGGACGATCCGTTTTTATGCAAAGTAGTGCCGATAGGAATCACAAGGTTTGAAATCGCATTGGGAATACCGATTTTTGCGGCAGCCTGGAGATTGGCAGGCATAGTAGCAAAGCTGCTGCACGTACTCAAAGCTGTTAGAGTAGGATAGGCTGCATTGCCCCAGAAGTTCCTGATTCCGCTTTTAGGGTCTGAAACAAAAGCATAGAGGGAAAAAAATACAAAGAAATAAACGATTCCTGCAACGTAATAAAGTCCGAGAGGTTTGGCGTAGAAACCGAACAGTTGCGGGCCTAACGTCGCTACCTGATACGCAAAATAAGCACCCAGCCCGATGGGAGCCAGTTTCATAATGATCAGCAGCAGCTCTTTCATCACCTCATATCCCGAAGCCATAAACATCCTGAAAGAATGTCCCTGTTCCCCGGACTTCCTGGCCGCAAAACCGGTAAGGAAAGCAAAGATCAGCAGGGCCAGCATATTTTTACGGGAAAAGAGTTCTGTAAACTCACCTGCCGTAAAAAAACTGACGATCCGGTTCCCCCAGCTGTCTTCAGAAGCCGTTTCAGCAAGGGCTTCCGCACTTCCGGTGATTCCGGAAACCGGAAACAGGTAAACCGCACCAATGGTAAAAAGGGCCGCAATGATAATGAACAGCAGAAAAGTGAGGATCATGGTGAAAACTATTTTCCCGAATTCAGATTGCTGTTCAAGAGAAGCTATGGAATTGGCTACGGCGAAAAAGACCAGCGGAACAACACTTACAAAAAGAAGGTTCAGGAAAATATCGCCCAGAGGTTTCAGGTAAGGTACGGTTCCGGGAGCAGCGATTCCGATGATGCTTCCCAATACGATACCGGACAACAACCAGAGAATGCCGGAATAATTTTTCAATACCTCTTTCATATACTGCTTTTAACCAAAGATAGCTTTATTTAACATTTTTATAAATGATTTCAGCATCAAATTTGCTGAATTTTAACAAAACACTGTTCTATGGCTTATATAGATTACTATACCATTCTGGGCGTAGATAAAAACGCCACACAGGATGATATTAAAAAAGCGTACCGGAAACTGGCCCGGAAGCTTCATCCTGATCTCAATCCCGGGGATAAAGAAGCAGAAAAAAAATTCAAGGAACTCAATGAGGCGAATGAAGTGCTGAGCAATCCCGAAAACAGGGCTAAATATGATAAATATGGTGAGCATTGGAAACATGGCGAAGAATATGAAAAAGCACAGCAGCAGCAAAGACAATATCAGGGGGGAAACTTCGGTGGAGGCGGATTCTCCGGTGCTGATTTTGGGGAAGGTGAAGATTTTTCAGATTTCTTTCAGAGCATGTTCGGCGGCGGTGGCGGTTTCGGAAGAAGCTCACGCGGAAGTGCTTCAGGAAAATTCAAAGGGCAGGATGTCCATGCTGAGCTGAACCTGAACCTGAGGGATGCTGCTGTTACCCATCCGCAAACTTTTGAAATCAACGGAAAGAAGGTAAGGATTATCATCCCGGCCGGGGTCTATGACGGGCAGCAGATCAAGCTGAAGGGACATGGCGGACCGGGAGTTAACGGTGGCCCTGCAGGAGATTTATACATCACCTTCAATATTCCTGCCGATCCTGATTTTGAAAGAGTAGGAGATAACCTAAAAACCAAAGTAAGCATTGACCTGTATACGGCAGTGCTTGGAGGGGAGGTCAACATAAAAACGCTTGAAGGCAGCGTTAACCTTAAAGTAAAACCCGGAACCCAGAACGGGACAACCGTACGTTTGAAAGGAAAAGGATTTCCGGTGTACAAGAAAGAAGGGCATTATGGGGATCTCCTGGTTACCTATGATGTAAAAATCCCAACCCAGCTTACCGATAAGCAGAAAGAACTTTTTGAACAACTGAAAAATTCCTGAGCCATGACTGAAAGAATATCGAGGGAAGAACTCGTAAAAATATACAATATTGAAATCACATTTTTCAATGACCTTGTGGATAATGGCCTCCTCACCGTGAAGACGGAAAATGAAACAAGCTATCTAATGTATGAGGACCTGCCTGCATTTGAGAAATTTGCCAACTGGCATTATGACCTGGAAATCAATCTCCCCGGACTGGAGGTAATCCACGAAATGCTGAAAAAACTTGAAGATATGAAACAGAAAAACCGTGAGTTGATGACGAAACTGGCCGCAATAAGCAATCGGTATGAAGAAGGATAATAGATGACCAATTCCAGTGAGGTATTACATTAACCGGAAATTTTAGGATAATGCATCTTTAGTGGGTATTTAATCGGTTCATATCGGCCCAATTGGTTAGCTTTGCAGGATAAATAATAGTATGAGTGAAGAAAAAGTAATTGTACTGAAACCAGAACGGTCGTATTTCGAAGAGATTTACTTCAGCGGAAATCAGGGAAGCCTTTTTTTCTCTTCAACAACCAGAGGGAAAACGGTAACGACCATCATCACAGCGCTGATTCTTTTGATCTTATTTCTGTTCAGGGATGAGTTCAGTAAGGAGAAGTCCGGCATCTTATATTTCGTCAGCTTTCTTTTTCTGTTGTGTGCTGTTTTTCTGTCCGTGAGCATCAATAAAGTATCAAGATGGAAAAAGCAGGTCAATGCTTACCTCAATACTCTGGACAGATGCAAAGTATATGAAATCAGGCTGGATGGGAACTTCTTTACTGTAAATATAGATGGCGAGAAGGAAACGAGTGAATGGAAAGACTTTGCGCATTTTGACATTCAGGAAAAATACATAGCGCTGGAAGGCAAATACAGCTACATGTTTCCCGCGGCAGCAATGAGCAAAAGTGATTATCAGTACTTAAAAAAAGCCATTAAGCAAAATATGGATGACAAATAAAAAAAACCAGAGCACATCGATTTGTGCCCTGGTTTTTTTATTGATTATAGCGGAGCCTGCTTAGTCAAGCCAGCCCATTTCTCTCATCCATTCATCGTTATATACTTTACCCACGTATCTTGAACCGTGATCATGAAGCAAAACGACGATGATATCATCTTTTGTAAACTGGTCTTTCATCTGTACCAGTGAAGCGATGGCGCTCCCGGCGGAGTAACCGCAGAAAATGCCTTCTTCTTTAGCCAATTTTCTTGCGTAAAGTGCACCATCTTTATCTGTTACCTTTTCAAAGTGATCAATGATGGACATATCGTAATTGTCAGGGATGATATCTTCCCCGATTCCTTCCGTAATGTAGGTATAGGCATGATCATAATGAAGTTCGCCGGTTTCATGATACTCTTTCAGGATGGAACCGTAAGTGTCCACACCGATAACTTTGATACCAGGGTTTTTTTCCTTGAAAAACATTCCGCATCCCGTAATGGTACCTCCTGTTCCTGCACCTGCTACAAAATGGGTCAGTTTGCCATCCGTCTGCTCCCAGATTTCAGGAGCGGTAGACTCATAATGGGCAGCCCTGTTGGATAAATTATCATATTGATTTACATACCATCCGTTTTCCGTTTCAGTAGCCAGTCTTTTGGAAACCGAATAATAAGAACGCGGATCGGTAGGTTTTACGTCGGTAGGGCAAACGATAACTTCAGCACCTACGGCACGCAGGATATCGCATTTTTCTTTGGATTGTTTTGAATTGGTCACAAAGATACATTTGTAGCCTTTGATGATGGCTGCAAGGGCAAGTCCCATTCCGGTATTTCCGGAAGTACCTTCAATGATGGTTCCGCCTGGCTTCAGCCTGCCGTCTTTTTCGGCATCTTCGATCATTTTGACAGCCATTCTGTCTTTTACGGAATTTCCCGGATTGAAGGTTTCCACTTTGGCGAGAACCAGCGCGGGGAAATCTTCTCCCAGCACTTTATTCAGCTTTACCAGGGGGGTATTTCCTATTGTTTCAAGAATATTGTTAGCGTATTTCATAAATGGTTATATAAACGCTGCAAAGATACGGCTTTAAATTATAATGAAAAACCAAACCGGTACTGGTGATCGGTCAGAACTATGATAACATCTTTGCTATCCTTCCCTCAAAACCTCCTGACTAAAGTCTGATATCTGAAGTCTGAAATCTGAAGTCTAGTATCTGATATCTAATGTCTAACCCCTAATTATACTTAATCGCCTTCACCGGAGAAATCTTACTGATCAGATAACTCGGAATAATGAGGGCCAGACCGGAAATAAGAAGGATTCCCAGGGAAATCGAAATGATCGCCACAGGATTAAGGTCTACAGGAACGGTGCTGACGTAATAGTTTTCAGGATTCAGCCGGATAATGCCCAGGAACTTCTGAAGCAGCAGCAGTCCGATGCCGATCAGGTTACCGTATAAAAGTCCGGGAACCATAATGATCAGGGTGTAATTAATGAATGTAGCACGGATCTGTCCATTGCTTGCGCCCAGCGTTTTAAGAAGTCCGATAGAATTGGTGCGTTCAATAATCAGGATTAAAAGGACCATGATGATATTGATAACAACAACGATTAGCATAATGATGATAATCAGGGCAATATTCGTATCAAAAATGCTGATCCAGTCAGTAATCTGAGGATACTTTTCAGTTGCTTTTTCAGCATAGTTTTTATAGCCGATCAGTTTTTCAACATCCGGAAAAACAGCATCGATGTCGTTTACATTATCGAGGAAAATATCAATTCCGCCTGCTTCATCCGGTTTCATATCCTGGATTTTCCTGACCTGGTTGATGTCGCCAATCACAAACTGGTCATCAATCATTTTAATATCTGTCTTGTAAATGCCCACCACTTCAAATTTCCTGTAGACAGGTTTCTGGTCTGTTTTTGAAAAGATGGTGACAATGCTGTCTTTTACTTTCAGGTGAAGGTCATTGGCTACTTTCTGCGAAATGGTAATGCCGTTGTTGTAGCCCTGTTCCGTTATTTTAGGAGTTGTTCCTGCGATAAGGAATTTCTTGAAGCGCAGGCTGTCGAAATCTTTGCCGACTCCTTTAAAGATCACGCCGGCAAAATTATGTTCGTTACGCATAATCCCTGTCACCATGGCATATTTCTGAACGCTCTGCACATCCGGCAGTGCTTTGATTTTATTAAGCTCAAGGCCATTGTTGTCCAGGACAGAAGTATTGTAGGAAGAATTGGACCGCGTGGATTTTATGGTAATATGGCCGCTGAAATCTGCCAGTCTTTCCTTTATGGCTTTTTTTGAGCCGAAACCCGTAGAAACCGTGATCAGGGAAACAATGATTCCGAGTGCTACGGAGAGCCTGCCGATAAAGATAATCACCCTCGAAAGGTTATTTTTGTTATCTTTGGAAAGCGCTATTTTTCTGGAGAAATATAAAGGAAAGCTCAAGTTTATGAATTTAGATTTCAAAATTAAAAATTTACTTTTTATTTGCCTAATTTTTTTAGGAGTATTCAACCAATATTATTCTCAGGTTCAGAAGGAATCCGGCTTTACAACAGGAGCCGACCAGCCGGAAAAATACATTCCCCTGCTCAGAAATAAGACGGTTGGGGTTGTAACCAATCAGACCGGGCTGATGCATGACAGAACTTATCTGGTAGATTTCCTGATTAAAAATAACATCCGTATTAAATCCATCTTCGCCCCTGAGCATGGCTTCCGGGGAGAGGCAGATGCCGGTGAGACAGTAAAGAGCGGCACTGATGCCAAGACCGGGATTCCTATTATTTCTCTGTACGGAAATAACAAAAAACCTACGCCTGAACAGTTAAAAGGAATTGATATAGTTGTATTTGATATCCAGGATGTTGGTGTCCGGTTTTATACCTATATTTCAACGCTTACCTATCTTATGGAGGCGGCGGCTGAAAATAATGTTGAGGTCATGGTGCTGGACAGGCCCAACCCCCATGACGGGTATACAGACGGACCTGTATTAAAACAGAAGTGGTCCAGTTTTGTCGGCCTTCATGAAGTTCCGGTTGTTTATGGGCTTACCATTGGTGAATATGGCAAAATGGTGAACGGTGAAAAATGGCTGAAGAATGGCATTCAGGCTAAGTATACCTTGGTTCCGATGCGGAATTACCATAAGAAACAGCGTTATGCTATTTCTGACAAGCCTTCTCCGAATCTTCCGAATGACAAGTCGATCAATCTGTATCCGAGCCTGTGCTTTTTCGAGGGCACCCAGGTTTCTGTGGGGAGGGGAACAACCCTTCCGTTTCAGGTTTACGGTTCTCCCTGGACCAAAGGCCTGCCATATACATTTACTCCAAAACCAAATGCCGGAGCTAAAGACCCGTTCCTGAACGGTACATTATGTTACGGAGAAAACCTTTCTGAGTATCCTGATGACCTGCGCGCGCTGAACCTGGAATGGGTGGTTAAGGCATACCAGCATTATAAAAACCCTGCACAGGATTTTTTCCTTAAAAACCTGTGGTTTGATAAGCTTGCGGGTACAGATGAACTGAGAAAACAGATCATTAAAGGTACTTCAGTATCAGATATTAAAAAATCCTGGCAGCCGGATCTCGAGAAGTTCGAAAAGATCAGAAGTAAGTATGTCGTATATGAGGATTAATCAAAATTCTGAGGAGGCTGATTGTCATTCTTACCCCTGTTATAGACGATAAGTCCTATAGATAAACCGATTACCCCTGCAAAAGCCGTTAAAAGCGCTCTCTGCAGCTTGTCAGGCAGATCATTCCCAATATAATTCATCAGGAAAAGGATGACAAAGGTAATGGCACAGATAATCAGGTGTTTTTGTCCGAATAGTTTCATATTACTTGAGTTTATAGGAAATCATCACCCCTCCTCTGTAAGGAAGGATCTCACCGCTCTTATTGAACTTCTGGGCAGAATCGTAGCGCCTTCCGGTGCTTCTTTCATACCCTTTGTAAAAATCCTGGGATGTCCCGGCCGTGGCATAGATGTCGATATTCCACCGTTCTGAAAGGTTAAACTGGTACCCGGCTGTAATTCCGAAAATTACTGAATGCCCTTTCTGGTACAGTTCAGAATTCTCAAACTTTTCGCCGGTCTCTTTATTTTCGTACACCCCGGCTTTCCAGTAATTCCACTTCTGCAGTACAAAAGCCGAAGTTGCTATATTGGCTCCGACATACCAGTGCTTGAAAGCTTCATCAAAATAATACCTCCCTTCTGCGGAAACTGAATAATACTGAAACTCATGTCCTGCAAATGATTTCCATGGAGAAATAAAAATATCTCCCTGCAAAGTATATTTCTTGCTGAGCTGGTATTCCACCCCTGCGTTAAGAACCCCTATAGGAATAAATAATGCATTTCCTTTGATGTAAAGGCTTTTGGATGGCTCCTGTTCCTGAGCCTGAATGTTTCCGGATACCAACAGGGTGAAAGCTGCGGTCAATAAAGTATATTTCATCTGTGTTATTTGATCTGATTAAGTAAATCTTCTGAAAGCGAGGCATCTTTGCCGGACTGGATGGCCATCTTCTTGGCCATTTCCGCATAGGTTCTAGCCATTTCCATATTTCCGGTTAAAAAATACAGTTTTGCAAGGATGTAGGTGTTCTCGGATGTCTCTCCTCTCATGACGGATTTTTCCGCCCATTCAGCCGCCTTTTTCAGGGATGCCGGATTCTTTATATGTTCCGAAAATACCCACGCCGCTTTCAGCAGTTCATTCGGTTCAAAAGAATCTGAATTTTTATAATATTCCAGGGCTGCCTTTTCATATTCAGGGAAATTGGCATTCTGCCCATAATAGGCCAGTTTGGTCTGATTAAGTTTTAGAGTGGCATCATAAGTGCCTACCAACGGTTCCGCTGCTTTCATAAAGTAAGCGCTGTTGATGGTTTTAGTCTTTTCATCGATGGACTGTTCCACAATTTTGGCGAGCTTCAGCTGGTTGTCAAACTGCCTGTAGGTTTCTTCAGGAAGCTGTTGGATGATCTGTGCTTTTCTTGCTGTAAAAATCTTATAATTGGGATCTTCACTCGACTTCAGGAAAAAAAGAAGGTATCCGATATCTTCTTTGGAAAGCTCATCGGCAGCTTTTTTATTTTCAAAATACCTCTCTGATGCTTTTTTGGCGAAATCAAAATCGGAACCGGAGTTTAGCTTCATGATGTTGATCAGGAATTCCGGGTCTTTTTCCCCTTTGGCAAACCTGTCTTTTAAAGACCCTTTTTTGTTGTTGGGTGAATTAACGTCCTGAGCCATCGATAGGAACAGGCTTTCCTCCATATATCCGAAGTTTTGCGAAACAAGTTCTCCGTCACCATTCAGGAAAAGGTAGGTAGGATAGGAGCGAACTCCGAATTTGGCCGCAATTTCCCTTCCTTCGCCTTTTTCCATATCGAATCTTGCATTCACAAAATTGGTATTGAAGTAATCTCCGACGGATTTTTTGGTAAATACATTCCTCTCCATCATCTTACAGGGGCCACACCAAGATGCATAGGCATCAATAAAAATAAGTTTATTTTCTTTCTTCGCTTTTGCAATAAGATCTTTGAAAGGCACATCCTGAAACTGGATGGATTCCTGGGAAAATATCAATACCCCTATAAACAGAAATAATCCGGAGATGATCTTCTTCATTGTTCCAAATAAATTAAAGGGCGAAGATAATTAATTTCCCTGTAAACCGCTACCCGGTATTATGTTAATTATTGTTAGGGTTTATGGGTGTATCTCTTTCAATACGGTGAATACCTGTAATTAAAGTTCGTTTTTCAGCTTTTTATGTTCTTTGCCCCATATTTCCAGCTCATCAAGAATTGGGATTAATTTTTTTCCTGTTGCCGTTAATTCATATTCGGTTCTCGGAGGAATTTCTGCATATAATTTTCTGGAGATCAACTGCTCTTCTTCCATTTTTTTTAACTGCATGGTAAGCATTCTTTCACTGATATTCGGCATCCTGCTTTTGAGTTCGGAAAACCTGAGTGTACCTTGTCTAAGACAATAGCAGATGGAAAGAATCCATCTTCCGCTGATCAGGTTTACGGCATAGATCTCTGAGCAGCTCTGTTCTAAATTCTTCTTATTTTCATGATTGGTAGAAGACTCTTTAATTTTCATACTTACATTTTTGTTCGTTTCTTACAATTGACAGTCCTATTGACCGTTGTATATTGATTATATAAATTTACACAATAAAAGAAACCGCCATTGGTAAAAATAAAAAATACATAATTTTATATTTCAAAAACACAAGCATTATGGATTTAAACAGAATCGATAAAGACCTTAAAGAAAGCATAGATCGCTTTCCGTTTTCACTGGAATTAGACGAAAATGAATTTCTGAATCATCCGGAACTTGTACAGGAAGAAAAAGAGACATTTGCAAAAACATATCCTTTTACAGCACCTGGTGATATCACAGTACAAGATATTTTTGTCAAAAGTTCCGGTGACGATCATCAGATAAGGCTTCATATTTATCAGCCGGAAAAGTTCGACAGCAACAGGACGATCATCTATTTTCATGGAGGAGGGTATATTTTCGGGCTTCCGGAACAGGTAGATAAGCAGATGTTTGAAATCGCAGTAAAACTTCATGCTACAATTATCTCAGTAGATTACAGGCTTTCTCCGCAATACAGGTTTCCGGTTCCGGTGCAGGATGGCTTTGATGCATTGCAATGGACGATTACAAACGGTAAACAGCAGCTGGGAATTAATCCGGAAAACCTCACTGTTTTCGGTGGCAGTGCAGGCGGACATCTTGCAGCTGCAGTCAGCCAAATGGCCAATGATCAGGATATTAAAAATATAAAACATCAGTTTTTACTGTATCCTGTGATCCATAACAGGCTTGACACGCCCTCCATGAAAGAGTTTACGGATGCGCCAATATGGAACCGGAAGTATGCTGAAATTGCCTGGGCCCATTTTTTAGGAAACGATGATAAGGATAAAAGCATCCGGTATGCAGACCTCACCAACTATGATGATTTTAAAAATCTTCCGAGAACCACTATCGTTGCCTGCGAGCTTGATCCTTTACGGGATGAAGGAATTGAATTTTCCCAGCTGCTTTACCAGGCAGGAGTGCCTACTGAACTGTGGGTGATTCCCGGAGCAATCCATGTATTTGACCTGTTTGAAGCTTCTTTGACTGACCGGTACAACGACTTCCTCTACAACCGTATGTTCTGATTGTTATATTCAAAATAAATTACTATGGGTAAACTAAGCGATAAGATACCGGCATTAATTCTGGTTGATATACAGAAAGGCTTTTTGGATGATGCGTATTGGGGAGGCAACAGGAATAATAATGATGCAGAAAAAATCTGTGGAAGGCTACTGGAAAAGTGGAGGGAACTTGAGCTTCCTGTTTTTCACGTCAGGCACAGCTCCGCAAATCCGGACTCAAGACTTCATGAGTCCCATCCCGGATTTCAGTTCAGTGATGAAGTACTGCCTCATTCCGGAGAACCTGTTATCACTAAAGAGGTAAACAGTGCGTTTATCGGGACGGATTTAAAGGAAAGGCTGGACGCGCAGCATATTCAAACCCTCGTCATCGCAGGAATCACCACGAACCATTGTGTTTCAACCACTGCAAGGATGGCAGGAAACTTTGCGTATGAAACCTACGTAATTTCTGATGCAACCGCTGCATTCGACAGGATCGGTATTAATGGTGAGAAATATGATGCAGAACTGATCCACCTTACCGCTCTCGCCAATTTAAACGGTGAGTTTGCAACCGTCTGGGATTCAGGAAAATTGTTGCTGGAATTGTAATAGATCTGATGATTCTCTTATATAAATTGACGGGTCTGTTAGGTCTTTGAAAATATCAGATTAAAACAAAAAAACCTCTGACTCATCAGAGGTTTTCAAGTGGTTTCTCCAGGAATCGAACCAGGGACACATGGATTTTCAATCCATTGCTCTACCAACTGAGCTAAGAAACCATTATATGGTTGTTGTGTTACTTCATTGTTTTAAAGTGTTGCAAAAGTATATTTTTTTACAATACCACGCAAGTGATTTGGTTTAAATTTTTAGATAATTGCTGTGCTGTTGCCGGTTTATCATTTCAATGACATCATATTCAGAGATTTGAAAAATCGTAGAACTACTACACTTTTTAAAATTTAACTGGAATTTGTACCTGCATATTGTTATTCCATCTAAATTTGATGTATACAAAAGAACAATCACAGAATATTAACCATTAAAATTTACAGATCATGGCAGAAATGAATTCAAGAGGAATTTTAAAATTCAACAACGGTGAAGCACAAAAGCTGTTAAAACTTAACTACAGCGTATCGAGATCCACAGACGTTTCCGGACGTGTAGCATCAGATCCTTCCAATGCACTCATCAAGATTACTGTAGAGGCGACTGACAAATCAGATATCCTTGAAAGTTTGCTGAACGGTAAGTACAAGCCTACCGAAGGAGAAGTAACCTTTAACAAATCTCATGAGGAAGGAACATTAACAACACTGAAATGGACCAACGGATACGTAATCCAGCACGAGGTAGATTTTGATGCTGTAGACGATAACAGCATGTACATCAGTTTCGTAGTTAGTGCAGAAAAGATTGATCTTGGGAACTCTTCTTACCACGGAGGATGGCCAATGTAATAAATCAATCAGGATACAATTGATACATCAGGCAGAATGAATATAGTGTTCATTCTGCTTTTTTGTTATTGAATAGGTTCAGGTTTAAGTAGGATCGAGCAAATAAAAAAAAAAGTAACTGATATTCTAAAACTTATACTACATTAGGCGGTACTTAAATCAAATAATTTACAAAAAAGAATTTCGGAAAATGAAACTGCCAACAGAATCAGGAGATGAATATGTAAACACGGTACTTTCCAATCTTTCCCTGGAAGATCTCCCGGGAGAGGAATGGAAGACCGTAGAAGATTTTGAAAATTATGCTATTTCAAATTATGGACGTGTAAAAAGCCTGGAGCGATGTGTTGTAAATTATTATGGAGGAGTACATCGGCTTAAAGATAAAATTTTGAAATTACATACTTTCAGGTATTTTAATAAGTACGTGCAGGCTTATTTTTATAATGTCAGGTGTAACCTTAGTATCGAAGGAAAAGAATATGGAAAGTCAGTAGCGCGTTTGGTATATTATCATTTTGTTGAAAAATTTGATATGAATGATCTTTCATTTCTTATCTCTTTTAAAGATGATAATCGTTTTCATGTACATTTCAGCAATCTGGAGAAATTAACAGTAGGTAAGCTGCATACTAAATCGATGGATACCGGCAGAGGAAAAAAAGGAAATTACCAGCAGGCAGTAAGCCAATACACCGTTCATGGTGATTTTGTTGCGAGTTATGAAAATATTTACGAGGCAGGTAAAACTCTGGGGATTGATCCTGTTCATATTCTGTCAGTAATCAATAAAAAAAGATTTACCACAGGGAAATTCCTGTGGTTTGAAAAAGGGTATGTACCCGTTAAAAAAGATTTTGCACCGGACATAAAACGTAAACCGGAAAAAATACTCAATACAAGTTTGTGGAAAAAGTTAGGGCAGCCCATCATTGATGAAAGCAATCCTCCGGCCTGTATGAATTTATCGCTAAAAGATCTTCCCGGAGAGCAATGGAAGCCGGTTCCCGATCTCGAACAGTATTTTGCCATCTCCAATAAAGGGAGGATAAAAGGGCTGAATGCATGGACACAGAATATAAAGCCAACTTTTTGGAAAGAACGTATTATCTCACTCTTTGTACAAAAGTATGGAAATGAAAAGTATACTCTTTACACTAAGGTAAGCAGTAACGGGAGATTTTATAATATAACAATTATCCGAATGCTTTATTATTGTTTTATTGAAAAGTTTGATCTTAAAGATAAAACGTTGGTGATTATGAACGCAAATAATCCACAATGGGATATCGATATTTCAAAGCTCACATTGCAGTCTGTTACAGATATCCTTACGGAAAGAAATAAACAGTTAGCTACACAGGTGAGGACAGTACTTAATGACAAAAAAATATTTAACGACCTGCTTTGGGAAAAGTTGGGTAAACCCCGGATTGATAAAAAGAATCTGCCCCCCATATTGGATTTATCCCTAAGAGATTTACCGGATGAGTGCTGGAAGCCATTACCCGGTTTTGAAGGTAAATATACTATTTCAAATAAAGGAAGGGTAAAACGGCTCAGCGGATGGGGAGCTGGTATCCATTTTTATGGAGAGGAGCAGATGATCGCTCTCAAAGCACAGAAAGGCGAATCTTTATTTTTTTATTTCAAGCTGCATCCTAAGGAAGATGTAAATCCCAAAAGATTATTTCGGCTGCTTTACTATTGTTTCGTTGAAAAATTTGATCTGAATAACAGAACACTGCGGGTGATTAATGAAAGTCAGCTGCCCTTGGAGATTGATCTTTCAAAACTGGTTTTATGTTCTCAGATAGAGGCTTTTAAGAAAAAGGATGATTCTTAGTAATTCAAATTACAACTACTTTTATGTTTACAATTAATGATCCCAGGGTTGCACCTTGGCAATCTACTAAATTAGATAAAACTGGTCTTTAACTCTGGTATCCCAGAAGTTTTCTCATCTGATAGAAGAATCTTTCGATAAGCCTCAGATCCTGGGTAACAATTTCTGCATTTCCGCGAAGCTCTTTATCAAACGGAAGTGTTTTGTTGTAAGA